>ULRP01058344.1_pt1 | contig 32662 bp, 20 predicted proteins | sample 1955521 | NCBI WGS metagenome assembly ULRP01 (sample SAMEA4835685, study PRJEB28245) | human gut metagenome | biome: gut microbiome; material: fecal sample | place: Denmark | collected 2008
ACATAGGCAGACATACTCCAATCGTCGGGATCGCCACGCTGCTGCTATTTGGCGATTAACGCTAACGCGTTTGAAATTGTTATTACGTCGTTACAATGAGGCTTCGTAAGCCGAGCGGGTTGCGTAAGGAAGAACGTTCTTCGCGTTTACGCCGAACCACTCGCTCGCGTTGGCGACGGTACATTTATTCGACGAACCGTCCGTCGCAAGTCCTCTTATGCCGATTACCGCTAAACCGTCGAAATAAATATTCGTTTTGGCGTTCGGCGAATATATCTTGCCGAGCGCGCACGATAAGTTATAATTCTTGACTCCCGTCGCCGTCGGATCGGCAGCCACCGTATTTACGATATAAATTTTATCGATTTCTGCGTTGGCAGAACCTATTTTACCGAGCAGAAGCGAATTTTCGCAAGTCTGTTTGTTATCTTCCCAACTCGTAAACGCGGCTTCGACGTCTACGTTTTCGATCCTGCCGCCGAAAGCGTTCGCGCAAAGAAATTGCGATTTCGTTTCTTTCGCTTCGCCTTTAAGCGTCAGATTTTTAATCGTTGCGCCGTTGCCGAGCCTGTATATCAAAGCGCCGTCGGCAAGCGTAACGAAATTCGTTATTTTATGGTTTCGCCCGTCGAATACGCCCTTGAAAACGTATTCGTTACCGCCGTAACCTATCGAATATTCTTTCGACCATTCTTCGGTAAGCGTTATATCCGCGCACAGCATAAAATATCCGTAATACGCCTTTTCGTAGTCGTTTGCGACTAAATAATCGTTAAGCGATAAGAGATCGGTCTGACCGGTAATCATCTTGCCGTATACGGTTACTTCTAAAAGCGTATCTTTGCCGTCCGCCGTAACTACATATTGCCTGGGTTTATCCGAAGCGTCGGATTCGGTATACGACAGTCTTCCGTCCGTCAATCCGTCTGCGGCTTTCCCGTAAAGGTCGGTAACGCTCGTGATATTCTGCGCGAAAGATAACGAAACTCCGGTTTCGACGTCGGTGTTAATCGGAAGATATTCCGCAGTCTTTTTACAATTATTACAGGTCGCAACGCCGTTCGCGACGTTGAAATCGTGTCCGATTGCAGGGCTGGTTACCGTCATCTTTCTGCCCGCAAAGTTATACACTTTTACTCCGCTTTGCGTACAGGTCGCCGCCTGCGAAAGCGGATCGTCTTTCAGTTCGTCCGGATCGAGCATAATAGCCCTTACGGTATTGATCTGATTTTGAGTAACCCCCGCGGAAAGCAGATAATTTTCTATTTTATCCGCAAGCGTTTCGCCCGTATACGACTGCATTGCCTTATTGAGTTTGCCCCAGGCAACGTAGTTGGACTTGTCATTCTGATACACTCCCGTATCGTCGAAACCCGAGGCGTCGGACTTAATCGCGCTGCGAAGTCGCGGTCCCTGACCGCCGAAAGAGGTGAGTTCGAAGTCTTTGGTAAGATTGCGATAACTTACGCCCAGAAGTCCGCTTATCAGATAAGCGAGAGTTCCCGTTCTGTCCGCGCCGGCGTTACAATGGAAATATATCGGATAGTTGTTTTCGTCCGCAAGAACGTCGAAAATCCGTCTGAACGCCTCTTTACTGCCCGATATTGCGGGGTCGTATTGATTAAGCGATATTTTATAATAATTCGCCGTCGGGTCGAATTCGCATTCGGTCTGCCCGCCGTCGTCGCTGCCGCGCAGGTCGATTTCGGTTTTTATGCCGAGATCTTCGCGCATGGTCTTTTTGCCCGCGTCCGTAATACCGGGGTTACCGTTTCTTAAATTGAGTTTCGCCCCGCGATAGATTTTGCCGTAAACCACTTTATCGTTATTCTCGGTAGTCCAACCGCCGAGGTCGCGGATATTCCTCGCGCCGGCAACGTTGATATTACGCAAAAACGTCTTATCCGTGGTTATCGTTCCGCGTTCGGTCGCTTTGCCGCCGTTATCCGCGATTTCGTAATAATAAACGGTATCGGGAATAAGCGTTCCGCCGAAAATAAATTTACCGTCGGAATTTACACGCAATTCACGCGAGTTTTCGAGTTTATCGTTATCCGCGTATTTAAGCGAATACGCAGACCCTTTCGGCGTTATCGTAAGCGTGGCTTGCGTATCGTGCGACGAATTGCGATTCGGGTATATTATATCGAACTCTTCCCCGTCGGTTTCGGCGGCAAGATAACTCTTTACCACGTTATCCGACAAAGTAATCGTATAGGTATTATCCGAAAACTTCGGCTCTTCGCCCGGCTCGGGGTTGTCGGGGTCGGGATTTTCCGGATCGGGTTTTTCCGGCTCGTCGGGGTCGGGTTTCCCCGGCTCCGGTTTTTCCGGCTCCGTCACCGAGCCTGTATTCGACTTCCCTTTGCACGCGCTCGCCGCGGGAACCGCGGCAAGCATGGTTATAACGAGCAAAATCGTGATAATTTTTTTGAGTAACCCGTTCATTATTTAGTCTTCCAGGTTATAGTGCCCGCAGCGGCGTCAACCGTCCAGAAATTCGTGTTCCAGTTATTTGCGGGGAATTCTACGCCGTTGTTACCGTCTTCGCCCGAATAGGCAACGTAAACCTTACCGTTTGCGCGGGTCGTTCCGTCGGTATAACTGCTTTCGCTGTAAAGCATTTTGCCGGTAAAATCGGTTTTACTTCCTATGAAAGATTTATTCATTCCGATAACCGCGACGTTGGTAAATTGCGCTTTATCGGATATACGTCCGACTATATTCTTCGTTTTAGCCACAGTCCACACCGCGTCTGCCATATACGACAAATCGATTACTACGTTCGTAAGCGTTATCTCGGAATTATCGTTAGAACTGAAAGTTCCGTAAGCGTCGCTCGACCAACCGGCGTTCGGCGGTTCGCTTACAACGCCTTTCCAAGAAGTAAAACCGACTTTCGCGTTAAATCTGACGTAAACGTTTTCAATATGTCCTTTACCGCCGTGAACCACGCCGTCGTCGTTGCCCGCAATGAAATCAAGGAAAGCAACGTTTTTAATCGTGCCTCCGTCAAGTGTTTTAACGAATCCTGCATCTACGCCGTTCCAGCAAACCGCCATAGAAACGAGTTTATGACCGTCGCCGTCGAATACGCCTTTGAAACCGTATTTAACGCCGAACATATAATTTCCGGTGGTATCGGCGCCGAATCCCGTCGCCCAGTTTCCTATATTTTCTATGTCGGCGGTCAACTTGTAATAACCGCCGCCCTGCATGGTTTCGCTGTCTGTATAATCTTTGAGGACGCGAAGTTCGTCAAGCGTACCGATCGTTTTCGTTACGACGAATACGGGCGCGTTCATAAGTTTACCCGCGCTTGCGATTTTAATCGAAAGCGTTCCGTTGCCGTATACGGTAACGGGAATATTTTTTGCATTGAAGGTCAATATTCCGTCTACGATTTCGCCCGTCTGAACGCTTACGTTTCCGATAGTAAGAGGTACGTCGGTCGCGCTGCCCGTATAAACCGAACTTAAATCGATTTCTACGTTTTTATCTGCTGCGGCAATAGTTCCGTTAGATACGGATGCGTTCAGATCGATAGTCGTAGTCGTTTCCAACTCTATGCGTTCAAGCGGTTGAGCGACGGTAACCGTTATTTCTTCCGCATCGGCGTAGTCGAAGATGTTTCTTGCGTAGATTTTGAAAGTCGCGCCTACGGAAACGCCGTTATCGGGTACGGTTACGACGCCGTTTTCAAACGTTACGCCTAATCCTGCGGCGTCGTCGCCGAGAGTTATTACGTTAAGCGCGAGCGGCGCGAACGTTGCCGAAGAACCTAATTCGATTTCGGTTACCTTTTCGGCAAAACCTTTGGCGGAAGGCGCGGTATATCCTTTGAAGAAAGGTACGCTGCCCTCGGACTTGGTTACCCAGTATTCGCTATCCCAACCCGTGGTCGGAACTGCCGTTCCGTTAGTCGTTCCGTCCGTATACGAAATATATACGAGATTATTTTTACTTGCTTGTATCATGTAATTCTCGTACTTTTTATCCACTCCGAACAGCACTACGTTCGTAACGTTATTCGTATCGAGTTTTGCAAAAATACAACAGTTATTCGCCGCGGTGGCGTGGGGCACGTTTACGATATTAGTGTAATCGATTACTATATTTTTATATTCGCCGCTATTGGTTTTACCGTTACGACCGAGCGTGGACTTATACGTTTCGTCGTTACAGTCGAATTTCGCAAATTTAATATAAACGTTTTCGATTAAACCCTGGTTGCAAGCGATAAGCGAAGTGGCTCTGTTAAGCGTAAGATCGGTAAACGCTATATTTTTCACGACGCCCGTCGCGGAAAGTTGAGTTAAAAGTCCCGTCTGAATGCCGCCTTTGGTCTTATCGTATTGGGTCAACGTTAAATTTTCGAGCGCGTAACCGTTACCGTCGAGCACGCCTTCGAGCGTCGCGCTGTATACTCTTTCTTCAAAGGGCTTCGACGACATATCTACGTTATCTTTAAGCGCGTAATAGCCCGTCAGAGTAACTTCTTTGCCGAACGTATCGTAAATCTGTTGAGCCGAAGTAAGATAAGTTACGGGTTGAATTTCAACGTCGATATAATAGAGATTGCCGTCTTTTTCCGAGAAAATCGTAAAGGTTACGGACGTAGCCTTATCGGCGTATGCCGAAAGGTCGAGCGTGATTTTGTTATCGGTTACCGCTGCGTCTTTTTCGGTCGAGCCCTGACGGACTTTGACGGTTTCGCCCAGATAGTCCGCCGCAAACGAAAGGTTTACTTCGGAATTCTCTTCTGCCGCCGCGTAAATAACGCCCGAAGTTACGGGAGCCTCCGCCGCCTTGATAATCTGAATGGAAGCGGTGGCTTCGCTGCCGTCGAGATAAGACTTCGCGCGGACGGTGATCGTTCCGCTTTCAGCCTCGTCGGTTACGCGTATCGTATTGCCGTTTATCGTAATTCCGACGGGCGAATCGTCCGCCGTCAGCCCCGCGTATTTATGGCTTAAAGTAAGCGTAGCCGACATACCGCCGTAAAGTTTTTCGGGCGCGCCCGAAAGTTGAATCGCGGCGGTGTTTGCACAAAGCGCGTTATAGTAATTTTTAAGGAAAGGTACTCCGTTGGTCTTTTCCCACTCTTCGCCGAAGTTGGCGATTGCCGACGAGAACTCGTCGACCATCTGCTTATACGACGAAGCCGTAAGCGAACTTCCGGAGGTCTGCGCGGCGTAAGCGTTATCGGTTAAAACGACGAGATTTTCTACGTTTCTGGTATTCGTACCGATATGAAGAACTTTTTTCGCAACGGCGGACGGATGAATTCCCGCGCCGATGGCGTCTACGAAGCAATCGACTACTCTGCCGTTACCGTTATCGGTATACGGATAGAACGCGCCCATTGCTCTCGGCAATTGTCCGCCGGCGTCCTGAGTTTCTTTACCGATGCCCAAAAACTTGAATTGAATACTAACGTTTTCGATCAGTCCTCCGCCGAACGAGGTGATAAAACCGCTGTTTTCGTGAATACCCGCATTCGTGAACGAGATATTTTTTACAACGCCGTCGTTGTTCATATATCCGACGAAACCGCCCGAAGCAGTGCCGCCGTCGCTCTTTTTCAATCTGCCTTTTACCGCCATTCCGTCGACGTTGTAACCTTTGCCGTCGAATACGCCCTTAAAGCCGAATCTCGCCGTATTCTGCCAGGTGTTGTCTTTTATGACGTCGCGATTTTTCGTATACACTTCGTCGCAATCGGTAGGCGAAACGTATTCGCCGTTATATTCTATATTTGCGCCGAGCGCGAAATAACCGTCAAGCGCGGCCGTGGAATCGAAATTGCCGTTAGTTCTCGCAATATTGCCCCAGGCGTCCATATCCGCTTTGGTCTTTATAACCATCGTATACACGTCCGCTTTCACGGCGTAGTCGTAATTCGCGGTGGAAATAACCAGATCTTTACCGTCGCCGAGATACTTCGATCCTTTGGGGAACGAAGACGCTTCAAGCGTAACTTTTCCGCCGTCGCAGGATTTTAAGACGTTTACGCCGTTATACGTTACCGAAACGACCGCGCCTTTCACCTCTTCGGGCAAGTCGAGTTCGATTCCGTGTTCTATATCGATAACGGGTCTGTAATCGAGATTCATCACCGCTTTAAGAACGCGGATATAGAGTTTTACGCCTGCCGTTCTGCCGTCTGCGGCGGTATACGTTCCCGTAAGAATCGTTTCGCCTACGCCTTCGGTCTTAAACGTATAGATTTTGCCGTCTTTTTTCTCAAACGAGGCTACGAATTCGTCGTAGTCGTTGTCGTCTTCGTCCCACGAAATTTCGACTTTGCCGTAATCGGTTACGCCGTCGGTCGCGACGAAAGTAAGATCTTCCGCCGTTTTAAGCCCGTCGTAGTCCGCAGTACAAAGCGTTACGGAGTAGCCGCCTTTTTCGGCGGTGACGTTCCCTTCGGGTATAAGCGCGATACGGCGTTCGACTACGGTCATTTTAACCGCTTTATTCACGTACTTCCCGTTGACGGTTGCCGAAACGGTGTATTCGGTTTCGCCTTCGGCGGTCGCGGTAACCGTTACCGCGCCGTTCTTGCCGCCTGCGACCGAGCATATTCCTTCGGCTGCGCCGTCCGCCAGAGTCCATACGAAATTTACTTTGGTATTATCGTATTCCTTATCTCCGTAATAAACGGTTACCCGCCCTTCGTATACGTCGCCCTTTTCGAGCGTCAGATCGCCGAACGCAAGGCTCGGAGCGGCGTCCGGATCGTAAATCGGATCCGTTTTACCTTTATCGTTCGTCCTGGTCGCGCAACCTGCAAAGCAAAATACGCTCATCGCAAAGAAAACGAGTAAACTTATTATAATATTACGTTTTTTCATTTCCCTACTGTCCCCCATTTTATTCAACGCCCCATTCGTAGAACGGTCTGCCGGCGTCGGTTATCTTGTAGTGTTCCTGTTCGGTGGTGTTGCCGAGATTTTTGAAATCGTCTGCGAACGCCTGCCTTGCCGCCTTGAGTTCTTCCGCCGACGTGAACGAAGCGGGATAGTGCTGGCAAAGCACGAATCTCGGGAAAAGTTCTTCGATTAAGAGATGCTCGTACAAAGCGTCGTATCTGTCTTTGTTCGTTTCTTTCAAAGGTTCGATTTCCGCGTAAGCCTGCGCGAATATGTCGAGATAGTATCTGATTGCGTCTATCGGCCAGAGAGAATCGTCGGAAATCGTTTCCGCCTGTATGTTACCCGTTACGAAACTTTCGTTGACCTGCATATTGTAGGTGATAAGGTCGAAATATTTCGTCATATACGGTTCGGCTTCGCCGAAATAATACTTGAAGAATTTGTTTTTGAGTTCCTGATAGTTTACGTTTACGTCAAACAACGCTTTACCTATTATATAGTCGCGGAGTTTGTTGAACGCGGGAATATTCTTGTTCTCCCACGTGCCGTTCATAAACATATAGTTTCCGTTGATTTCTTTGAAAAAGCGGAGTTGTTCGACGAGTTTGCTGTAATTGTTATAGGGGTACAGATAGTTATGGAAGTTCATCTGGTAGCCCCAGAGATACAAGTCGCCCTTAAGACCTGCCCACGCTTTTACCGAAGCCGCGTACATTTCGTTTTCGGGTTCGTAGAAAGAGTGCAGCCAGTTAGCCGACGACGGAGCGAATTCGTAAGCCACGTGTTCGCCGCATTCGAGCATTACGGGGTTTTTTTCTTCGTCTACCGCCAATATCTTATTGCCCTCTTCGTCGAAATCGCAACGCTGAACGGGTACGCCGTCGCCGTTTTCGTCGTAAACGAATTTGGAACCGTCTTTCTTAGAGGGTGAGTTGATACCCTGACCGTAAGAAAGCACTACTATACTGTAAACTCTTTCCGTTCCGCTTTCGGCGTAACGTCTGTCCATCTCCGCCGCAACGTCGTTGGAAAGCGCGACCATCGCGCCGGACATCGATCCGCCGTAATATTCGAAACTTTCACGGCACGCCGCGCAAGTACATTTACCCGTAGTATTGTTACCCGTAACGTCGTTCGGGCTGATACTTATAATGGAAGTAAGATCGTTTTCGGCAAGTTTTGCGATAAACGTGGTGGCAAGGTTATCTACCATAGCCGCGTATTCTTCTTTATCGCCGTGCGCCGTGAAACACGGCTGACCGATTACTTCCTCGATGCCGCGCTCGTCTTTGACGACTGCTTTGTCGGAAGAGAACCACTTCGGGTGCTGTTCAAACATCGCCGAATACCAGTCGGTGTTTTTAAGAGCGTTCTCGCCGGCAAGGTAATAATAGAAATTGTGTACGCTCCCGCCTTTCGACATAGAAAACTTCGGGTCGGTCATAGTATACGCCATACCGAATTTTTCGTCTTCGCTTATGGTCTGGTTGCCGGGCATACGGTATTCGTAGTCCGGGCGTTCGGTTATATCCATTTGCGGAAGAACTTTACCGTCCTTTTCGAATATATACATATCGTCTGCGAAGAGATCGAAACCGAAAACTTCGCGCAGAATAGCCAGAGCCGCCGTCTGCGCCGCGCTCGGCGTGTAGAACCCGACGTAAACGTCGTCGCCGACCGTCTTTATACGGTAACCTGCCGAACCGAGCGTGGAAAGAGCCGGGACCTCTACCCCTTTGCTTTCGAGAACGTCGTTAAGGCCGAAAACTATATATTTCCCGTTATCCGGGTTACACGTTCCGCTTCCGTCGATCTGAAGGTTCGCCCCGTCGCTTCGTTTATATCCCGTCGCTTCGTTTATATATTTCACGAGCGACCCCGCCGCTTTTGCGTAATTGGCGGTCGTTACTATAGAATAATTCGTCTTTCCGTTCACTACGAAGTCGCCTACGGGATTGTTCCAGTCTACGCTTACGTCGTGAAGCCTGTTGACGTCGCTTACGAGGTGTTCTTCCGCCGCCTCGACGGGATCGCCCTTCGGTTTTGCCGTCGTCTTTTGAGACGATGACGACCCGCCGCAACCGACGGCGGTGGAAATCGCCATCGTAAGAGCGGTCATTGCTATCAAAGATTTACATTTTTTCATCTGCTTTCTCTCCTTATCCTACGGTAACGACCCATTTGAGTACGGCCGCGTTGTTCGGGGTATCGGCGTCGGCGGATTCGCCTAAAATAACGTCCTGCGCGTATACGACGAAGGTATATTCTCCCTTGATTCTCGCGATTACCGAATTGGCGTCGCCTTCGAGTTCGACGAGTTGTCCGTACGGATTTATAACGTACTTCCAGACGAGAATTCTTCCCGACGGGGTAAGGTTATCCGAAACCGTGAAGTCGGGCATTACGATTACGTCGCCGACTTTTGCCGTCTTCGTGCCGTTATTCGTGAATTTAATCGTCGGAGGAATGTCGTCGGGTACGTCGTAAGTGATTTCGAATTCGTTTTCCTGCTCTTCTTCCATCCAGCCTACGGTTTTTATAAGGTATACCACCTTATATTGACCGTACTTGCCCGCTTTGATTTCGTAAACTTTATCGGGAATCACGTTTTGCATTTTTTTGCCTTTAACGTCGCTCACCACCTTGCCGTCGGGATCGTAAACGGTGAACGAAACTTCGGTTTCGGGCGCGTAAACGTCGGAACCTTCGGCTATATTCGTAACGAAGGTACGCCCTTTTTTAACGCTTCCGCCGTAGTTGCCGTAAAGAAGCAATGCGGGGGCTTCGTTATCGCGGTTGGCGTAAGAAACGACGTTTCCGTTTACGTTTTCGATTTTATATCTCGCGTTCGCCTTATTAGCGAGCGTGTTTACCGAAAGGTAAATTCTGCCCGACGGGAACCCTGTGAATTTTTCGCCGTTTTCGTATTGAGAAAGGCTTACGAAAACCGAAACGTCTTCGGTCATGAGCGAAACGCTGCCCGCTTCGTAACCGAGAGTGAATATGTTGCCTTTTGCGAGATTAAAGTCCGCGCTGTATTCCTTAACGCCGTGATTTACCTTTTTCGAATTTACGCCGAGCGTTACTTTGACCGATTTGGAATAATCCGCCGAATCGGTAAGGATAAATTCAAACGCCGAGAAGTTCGTCAGACCGTTTACGGTCGAAAACTGAACTTCGAGTCCTTCGGCGATAAGCGGATTTGCGAAAAACCAGCCTGCCCTGTCGGAGTCCGCTTTTACGACGGAAGCGACGCCGCCTCGTCTGTATTTTTCGCCGTTTTCGTCGTTATACGACATCTCCGTATCGCCTACGAAATATTTATAGCCGTATACTTTCCCGTTTTCTCTCGCGATAATCGCAGGGATTTTTACCGTTTCGAAAGAGGTCTTCCCGCTGTAATAAGTAACTTCGACTTCGTCGCCGTCGTTTCTTACTTCCGGAATAAAACGGCTGCCCGCTTTATAAATCTTTTCGCCGTTCGCATCCTTTACCTTAACGTCGGCAAGGACGGTTTTATGTTTGCCCCCCGCGTAGTCGTCCGCGTAGAGTTCCGGAAGCGTATATCCCGAACCGGATATAAACGCCATAGGCAGAGTCGCTTCGTTTGAAAACACGGGCGCGCCCGAATAAGCCGCCGTGACTTCGTAACTGCACGCGGCAACCTGACCTAAATAATCCGTAACGGTGTAAGTTACGGTATACTTACCCGCAACCTGAGGAACGAACGAATCGTCTATTTCCGTAACCGTCTTACCGAAAGTTACGGTTTTTACGACGGCAAGATTACCGCTGCCGCCGCTCGTTACCGGCTCTTTTACTTCGGTTGCGACGCCTAAAACGGCGGTTTTCGCCGCGTCCGCCGGAACTTCTGCGGAAATTTCCGGAACGTTCTTCATCGCGCGTACGGTCTTCGTTACGACGCTGACGTTTCCAAACCCGTCGGTCGCTTTATACTCTATCGTATAATACCCCGGTTTAGACGGTTTGAACTTGCCGTCTTTAACGCCGATCGTAACGGGGTTTTCTTCGCCGTAACCGTAGAAAACGGTAGTCGTAACTTTCGCAACGCCCGTGTATTCGTCGCGCGCGGTTGCCGAGGGAACGGAATATTCCGTTCCTACCTGCGCGATCGGCATTTCGTCGTACTCGGTATCTACCTTTATATTCGGACCTTTGGAATCGACGAAATCGTTGCTTCGGAGGGTTTCCGTATCGGTACCGGCAACGTAAAGAATACAGAAATTAGCGGAACTCGCGTTATAAAGCGCGCCGCTTATCGACATTCTGACCTTTCCGCTGGGAAAGCCGTTCCACATCTTTCTGTAATAAGTCGGATCGTCCATATCGGCGATAAGCACGTCCTGCGCGTAAGCCTGATTGGTCGCCGCGTCGTACGAAAGCGTAAACGACACGGTATCGGGCGCGACGTTATAGGCGGCGCCGCTCCAAGCCGTCTGCCTCTGCGCTCTGAACGACGTGTTTTCCATAACCGAACCTACGCCGTCGTTTACGTGCAGACCTTTATTCTTTTCGTAGCCGACCATATCCTGACCGTTGCCGCCCGCCATTGCAAAGCAAACGCCGAAACCCGACTGATCGGATATATAACGGTTGACGTGAAGACGAAGGTATACCGAATCGTCTTCGGAATCGGTCAGAGTAACCACGAATCTGCTGAAATCGGGAGTGCCTTGCTGATCGGGGGTTATAAACGCCCTGATAAGATAATCCGATTTCGTTATATCCGAAACGTCTATCAGATTCGAAAACGTAAGCGTGTCTTTATTCGCGAGTCTTACGATAAGACCGTCCGAGTCCGCCCCGTATTTATCGTAGTGTCCGTATTCGACGGAACTGTTCTCCGTTCCCACCGCATACGCCTTCCGTTCCACTTCGAAAGTTTCGCTTTCGCTATAATGTTTACCGTTTATTTCGGCGTAATAGTTTACCGTGTAAATTCCGAAAACGTCGGCGGTAATCGTCGTAGCCGAAGTTACGCTGCCGTCGGGGAAAGTAACGTACGCCGTAGCGGTTTTACTCGTACCGTTCGCGGTAACCGTCCTTTCGGGAACGGTGACCGTCGCGCCGTACGAATACGTTTCCGCAAGCGTGATTTCCTGCCACTCCGCAGCCGAAACCGAAGTTTTCGCAAACTTTGCGCCGAACGCGCCGAACGCGACCGTAGCCGCGCAGGCAAACGTAAGAATCAGTCGTTTTTTGATTTTCATCTTTTCCTCTTTTTTTGTTGTTTATTATAATGTCCGTCAGCCTTTGATACCGCCGATAGACAGATTGCCGAGTAACTTTTTGTTAAACGCTATAAATAATATCACTACCGGAAGAAGCGCCATCCACGAAACCGCCATACGACCCGGAGTCGTGCCGAACGGTTCGTCGGATTGTCTTCTCAGATCGAACACGAACGCGGCAAGCGTGGGGTGTTCGGGAACGTAGACCATAGGCGTCTGATAATCGTTCCAGTAAGTAATGAAACTTATAAGCAGTATCGTAAGGAACGTGTTTGCCGCTATCGGAAGATATACGCGAAGCATTATGGCAAAGTCGCCCGCGCCGTCTATTTCCGCCGCTTCGGCGTAGGTTTTGGGCGTTGCCTTGAATATATCGTAGAACACGAGGAAGTATATCCCGAGGAAACTTGCCCTCATTATGAGCATACCCCACATACGGTCGTACAAGCAGAGTCTGATCGACATCTGCAATTCCGCCGCCTGGTTACCTATAATCGGCACTACCATTACGACGAGTACCGTAGCGTAAACTATTTTCGAAAATTTACAGGGGTATCTCGCGCAAAGATACGCCACCACGCACATTACTACGGTGTTTACGATCGAACACCCTACCGCGTATACTATCGTGTTCCATATAATCGCACCTCTCGAAACCCGCGTGTTGGTCAGAAAGGTTTTCATAGACGCGTCCGTCCACGCCGCTTTTATCGTTTCAAACGTCCAGGGTTTGGGGAATCCGACTTCGTTTTCGCCGAAATCGAACGTGCCTTTGAACGCCGTCATGAGCGACCAGCCGAGTATGGTGATCAGAATCAGACAATAAACGGTAAGAAGCACGAGCATTACTACCGTAAGAACGGAGAATTTACTTCTGACGTCTTTAACTTTCATCTTGGTTTTAGTCATAGTCTTATTCTCCTTAATCTTCGCTCGGCCCAAATTTTTCGAGCAACCACCTTACGAGGAAGGTAACGGGTATCGCCACGACCGTGGTCATAAGCCCGAGCGCGGCTATCGGCGGGTATTTCGTTACGTCGCCTTGCGCGTTTTCGAGTCGTTTGTACATCAGGAAGCCTACCGTTGCCGTATCGGGGTTTACCGTATACTCGAAGAACGAAAAGTTATTGATCTGGTTGGTGAAAATGCTCGCTACGCCCGTAACGAGGAATACGGATACGACGGAGAACGTCTGCGGAAGTACTATACGGAAGAATTCCTGAAAAGAATTCGCCCCGTCGAGTTCTGCCGCCTCGATTACGTCCGGGGATATGTTCGCCATTTTATTGGAATACATAAGCACCGTCGTTCCGAAACCGACGAACAGGTTATAAATCATAATCGTCGCGTAACGCGTTTTATCCGACGTAAGCAGCGGATCGGTGAGTTCGTCCACGTGGAACCATTTAACCCTCATCGCCTGAACGACGTAATCGGTAAAGTTCTGATATATGGTAACGAGAACTATCGACATTATGATCGACGGCAAAAAGAGCATAAAGCGGAATATCATCGCGCCGGGCATCTTCTTGAAGATGTAGTACGAGAAAAACAGTCCGAGCGGAACGCTTACGCAAAGCGTGATAAAATACGATTTTATCGATATTTTGAGCGCGTTCAGAAGTTCCGTGCGGTCGCCCGAAAGTGAAAACCATTTCGTAAAATGCTCAAACGTCCAGGAAAAATCCCCCACCCTGACGGATCTTATGTTCTGAAACGCCATCAGAAACGAGTTGAAGTTTACGATAATGTAAAATACAACGAATTGTAATACCGGTATAGCCATAAGCCCGACGTAAAATACTACGCTTCTGGGGCTTTTGAATACCTTGTCTTTTATCTTAGTCATCATTCTCTTCTTTTTTCGGATTTCGGAGGGCGGCGGGATATTCCGCCGCCCGTCTGATTTTTGTTTTTATTTCCAGTTAAGGTTATCTCTCAACGACTTGTAATATTCGTTGAACCACGTCGCCGCGGAAGTCTTCTTTTCTCTGATGACTTTCGCGGGGTTTTTGTAAACGCTGCCGCTTATGGTAGTCTGATATACGATATCGTATTTAAGTTTATCGTTGTTCGCGTTATAGAATTTGCCGCCCGAGAATTTGTATATGACGTCCGCGCCCTTGACGTAATTGATTACGCTCTTCGTAAAGTAGGACATATCGGTCATATCCGACGGTTCGATGTCGTATTTGTATCCGCGGAGCGTACCCGTCGATTTGGTGAACGCGACGAGTTGTTCGTCTGTGGAAATGAACTTGATAAATTCTTCCGCCGCGCGTTTTCTCGTGCCTAAACCGCTCTTCATACATACGAACGTTTTAAGGTAATCGGAGTAAACGGGCTTTTCGCCTACTTTGTTTTCGTCGGCGTGCGGAAGAGGCATCCAGCCGAACTTTCTCGAATTGGCGGAATATTCGTTTCCGCCGTTCTTAACCATATTTTCAAACGCCGCTTTCGCCTCGGTCTGCCACCACGGGCCGTCTACGAGCATAGCCGTCGTCTTCTTTTCTTTACTGAGTCTGGTACCGTACATGAGGTAATCTCTCTGGTTATCCGTGTGAGTATAAGAAATCGTGTACGCCTTTTTATTATACCAGCCGTTACTCTGCTTCATGATTTCGCTCAAAAATTCGTAAGCGTAATATTTGCCTGCCTGACGGGCTAGTTCGTAGCCGTTGGCGGTAGTGATTTCGGTTTCGGGAAGTTCGGTAACGTTGCCGTTGCGGTCAACCTCTATAAGGTCGGTAGCCTTGACGGGAGTTTTGACGCCTTCGTTGAAACCGTAGTTAAGCATCATCTGATCTATACCTTCGTAACCCGCGACGAGGTTGTCGTAAAGGTTGAGAAGGTGGTGTTCGTAATATTTACCGGGCCAGCACAGCGGAGTCTGACCGGTATACGTCTTGATATAGGCGCAAAGGTCGTAGAATTGTTCGTAAGTCGCCGGCAGACCGTCGTCTAACGAGTAATCGATGTTCGTCTTTTCGTCGTAACCCGTTTTGCCGTCGGGACCGGTACTCTTGACCGCGGTCGTATTGTCTTCGCCGATTATTTCTCCGTTCTCGTCGAAATAATATCCCATTTTATCGAAAAGATCGACGTTGTATACGATACCGTAAGTGCCGTAGTAGTGCGGAAGCGCGTAATACTTACCCGTCGTATCTCCGTTTTGTTTAACGGCAAAATAATTTTGCTGCTGATCGGTAAGTTTATCTTCTATGGTTCTGCTTTCGCCGGGAAGCGTGGTTTTTACGATGTCGGTAAGATCTTCAAGAGTTCCGTCGAGAAAATTATAGTAGTTCTCGTTTTCGAAGAAGAAAATATCGTATTGACTCTGGTTCATATTCGTCGTGGTCCAACTCGACATATCGCCCGCATGCCATACCTGCACGCCCTGCTTGCCCTCTTCGAGAGAAACGTTCGCGTACGCCTTCTCGAAAGCCTCTTCGTAATCGTATATCCAGTCCTCGCCGTAGCCCGCTTTGTAAAGGTATACGTTGATCTGCGTTTTGGAAGAGTCGTATTTCTTGCCGTCTCTGCGGACGTACAGACCGCTCTCTTCTTTCTTGGACTTGCCGCAGCCGGAGGCTCCGACGCCGACGCCGAGAACGACCGTTGCCGCAAGCAACGCGCTGATGAGTCTTTTTGCTTTTTTCTTCATAAACTTTCCTCCGTTTAAGAAAACTTGTTTTTTGCCTTTTTATTTTTTTGCCGCTAAACGATCCTTCTCGTCGTCAGACGAGAAGAGGGGTACCCCTCTTCCGCTTTGATTTCCCCGCGACGCGCGTTCCGCATTACATAATATAATGAGAGCGTAACGCAACCGCGTGAACGTGAAAAATCGCCGCTTTGCGGCTTCGCTATAATTATAACATTATTATCTTGCTTATTCAATAAGAAATTTACTTGTCTTATTTAGAAATTTGCTTATTTTTTAATTTTCGTCGGACTAAAACCGACGTATTTTCGATTCTGCGGGATTACGATTGACAAAAAAACCGTCCGGCAAGCGCAGAGCCCGTGCCGGACGAGAATATCGGATCAAACGGAGAAGCAATATCGAAAATCGACGATTTTTCCGGGCATATCCGGCGTCGATTAGTTAAAATTCTTTATTCTACCGCTTTCAGACTTTCGTTCATTCTTGTTTTTACGATTTTCGGTCTTAATATCAGCGTTACGAGCAGCGCAAACACGAATACGACGACCGGCACGAGCAGCCACATAAACCAACTTACGTTGCCGACCGTTCCGAAACCTATCGCCTTAAAAACGAGCGTCGCAAGACCTATTCCCACGGGATACCCGACGATAATCCCCAAAAACACGCTGATATATATTTCGCGATAAATATAACCGCAAATTTCGCCGTCGTGGTATCCGAGAACCATAAGCGTCGCTATTTCTCTTTCTCTTTCGCTTATATTTATGGTCGTAAGCGTGTTTATCACCACGGCGGTCAGAAGCCCCGCGAAAATAACCACGACTATCGCTATCCCGATAATCGCAGGCGAGCCGAAGTCGTCGAACAGACACATATCCAGAAGAGCAAGTCCCGCAAAAACGAGTCCCGCCGACACGCCTACGGATACGAGCATCATAAAAAACCGCGTTTTATACCTGAAAACGTTTCTCATAGACGACTTATACCTGAACGAAAGGCGTTTCCAGACGAACGGAATTTTTTCAAGTAAAATTCTTTTGCCTTTTTTCGGCGGTTTCGGTCGTAAAAGGTCGGCGGGGGAGTTATTCGCAAGACGCAAGCCGACGGAGAATACCGCAATCAACGTAACGGCGACGATTACGCCAAGCGATATAAAGTAATAACTCGGATTGACCACCACCGCTATCGGAGGCATGACGTAACTGTAGCCGAAAGCGAAACATATCAGCCACGAAACGCCGTAACCTACGAAAAAACCTATAAACCCGCCTGCCGCAAGCGCGACGAGCGCAAAGAAAACGTACCTTACGACTATACTTACCGAACCGTATCCGAGCGTTTTCAGACAAGCGATCTGAGAACGTTCCTCATCCATAAGCCGCATCATGGACGACAATACGACGAGAAGCGTCACGGCGATAAAAATGACCATTAAAATATTGCCTATTCCGCGCACCTTGTCCGCGCCGGCGATAACCGATTTGAAACTGTAATTGTCGTAAAGAGTAATTATGCGTATGTCTTCGCCCAAAAGTCCGGTCAACTCGATTTTTTCTTTTTCGACGTATTTTTCGTAACCGGATGAAAAAGATCCGAACAAATTACGGTTTTCCGCTTTTATATACAGATCGCCTTTCGGCAAAAAATCGCATATCTTAGTCGGACAGTATAAAATATTTTCGAGTAAATCGAGTTCGTTTATCCCCGTCACGTTCTCCGGTATTTCGGTGTCTTCCGGGTTGTTATAACTCGGTTCTCCGTCTTTTCCGAACGTCAGCGGACTTCTCACTATTCCTTTAATCGTAACGTTGATTTTATATCCGACAGGCAAGTTAAGCGCGGACGCAATATCTATTTCCGCTTTATCGCCGACGGAGAAACCCTTTATCACGTTATCCTTTACTTCGGCGTAAACGCAGTTTTCGTCGTCGCCCGTTATCTTTTCGCCTTCGACGAGTTCCGGCTCGTTGATCGAGGTATTTTCAAGATCGAGAAAGTACAGCCTGAGCGACCTTTTTTCACCTGTTTGAATATCTATTGACATTCCCGTTTCCACGTTGTTCTCGCCGTAGCGGTTTTTTACCGCGGCAATTTGCTCGTCGGTAAAACCGCCCGTCTTGCTTTTTACGATAAAGTCGCTTACGTTTTGTTTTGTATAATAATTCTCTATACTGTCCTTTATCATATCGGTCGGCGAACCGATACCCGATATAAAACCTACGGATATGAGAACGATGCCGATAAGACAAAGAAGCCGTATAAGATGTTTTTTGAACATTCTGCGAACTGTTTTAAGATACGTTTTCACCACTCTATCTCCTCAACCGATTTAGGATTGTCGTTCGTTTCGATGCTTTCGATTCTTCCGCTCTTTATCTTTATCACTTTATCCGCCATATCTTTAAGCGCGGCGTTGTGCGTTACGATAACGACGAGTTTGTTTCGCTCGCGGGATAAATCCTGTAAAATTTTCAGTATCTTTTTGCCGGTAACGTAATCGAGCGCGCCGGTCGGCTCGTCGCATAGTATCAACTTCGGATTTTTGGCAATAGCGCGGGCGATGGCAACTCTTTGCTGCTCGCCGCCGGAAAGTTCTGCGGGAAAGTTGTCGAGCCGGTCGCCGAGCCCCACCGATCTGAGAACGGTTTCCGGATCGAGATGATCGTCGCATATTTCAACGGCGATTTCGACGTTTTCAAGCGCGGTAAGGTTAGGCATCAGGTTATAGAACTGGAAAACGAAACCCACGTCATGACGCCGATAGTCGGTCAGTTGCTTTTTGTTGAACGAAGTTATATTTTTTCCGTCAAGATCTATTTCGCCGTCCGTCGCCGTGTCCATTCCGCCCAAAAGGTTCAGAAGAGTCGTTTTTCCCGCGCCGGACGCGCCGAGAATTACCACGAATTCGCCGTCGTTCAAATCGAACGAAACGTCTTCTACGGCAAGTACGGTCAAAGAACCGGTATGATATTCTTTTCTTACGTTTTTCAGAGATAATATTTTCATGACTCGCTCCTTTTTATAATCTTTTTTAATCGGCGGGATACCATTATAATATGTACGTACGAATATGTCAAGCGGGATTGAAAATTCCGTTAAAAAACGAAATTCCCGCTGCCGGACAAATACGAAGAAAAAAAGCGCGGCGTCACGCCGCGCTTTTCTCTTCGTTTTTGCTCCTTTACCCGAAATTCCCTGCGGAATCTGCGGTAAAAACGGTTTTTGAAATCCGTAATATTAAAATCAGATAAATACCGTGCACATAACGGAAATATACGCGGCGTACACGCAAAGCGACAATATCCCCTGCCAGCGGCTGATTTTTTGGGATATGAGCGTCGGAACGAGAATTATCGCCGAAATACACAGGCATACCGGCAAATCGAGGTAAATATTCTGCGCGATAAACGGCACGGCTTTACCGCCGATAAGAGAACAGAGCGGCAGAATGACGCTTAAATCGATTATATTCGCTCCGATAATGTTACCGACCGACAACGCCCCCTGTTTTTTGATTATGGCGGTTATCGCCGTAACGAGTTCGGGCAGCGACGTGCCTATCGCGATGAAAATCGCCGAAACTATCGGTACGGGTATATGCATAAGGTCGGCGGCTATTATTTCGCCGTTATCCACGAGGAATATCGCGCCGAACGCGGTCATCGCCGCGCCGAGTACGAATTTTACGATATTTACCGTAATCGTCTTTTTATTCGCGACGGGTTTTTCTTCCTTTTCTCCGAGTTCGTCGCCTTTAAGCATGGCGGCTTTCGCGTCTTTTACGTTGAAGAACATAAAAGCGACGTAGATTACGATTAAAAGCACCGACCCGCCCCAAGTCAGTTCGCCGAAAAATCCGAACACTACGAGAACGAGCGCGGACGACAGCATAAGCAGGGCTTTTAACATAAAATCTTTTCTGTCCGTCCGACCGGGACAAGCCACCATAAGTATCGCGAAGATAAGCCCCAGATTCGCCGTAACCGAACCGACGGCGTTGCCTATCGCCATACTCGTATCGCCGTTGCCCGCCGCGATCAGCGAAACGAGCAGTTCGGGTAGAGTGGTCGCGAACGACACTACCGTCGCGCCGACGAGTATTTTCGGTATGCCCGAAACCTCCGCTATCCAGGTTGCGGCGTCGACGAAGAAATCCCCGCCCTTTACTATTAAAACGAGTCCGACCAGAAACAACGGTATCGCAAGATAAGGCGAAACCGATAAAATCGCTTCTTTCAACATTTTTCTTTCGTACTTCCCGTAATTTTATCCGATAATCTCTTTCGCCAGGGTTTTTATTTGTCCGACGTTTTCTTCGCTTACCGCCCCTACGATTTTGACCGTAGTCGGGCAGAATTCTATATTTTCGGATTTTTCAAACGCTGCGCGCATGATTTTGGCCGCCGTGGGCGCCCACGAGCCGTTTTCGATAAGTCCGATTTTTCGGTTTTTATAATTCCTTTCGGTAAGCGCGTTTATGAAGTTTTGCATAAACGGAAAAATCGAAGCGTTGTAAGTGGTCGTAGCAAGGACGAGTTTCCCGTATCTGAACGCGTCTTCGACCGCTTCGGATTCGTCGCATCTCGCCAGATCGTGAACGGCGACTTTTACCCCCGCTTTTTCGATTTCTTCTTTAAGTAACTTCACCGCTTTTTCGGTATGACCGTAAACCGAAGTATACGCGATCGTAACGCCTTCGCTTTCGATGCCGTAAGACGACCACGTGTTATACAAACCGAGATAATATCCGAGATTCTCGGTGAGCAACGGACCGTGAAGCGGCAAGATCTTTTCTATGTCGAGCGCAGCCGCTTTTTTAAGTAAATTCTGCGCCTGAACGCCGTATTTGCCGACTATGCCGAAGTAATATCTTCTCGCTTCGCACGCCCAGTCGGCTTTTACGTCGAACGCGCCGAACTTGCCGAACGCGTCGGCTGAAAAGAGCAATTTTTCGCTACTTTCGTAAGCGACGATAACTTCGGGCCAATGCACCATGGGCGCGCCGACGAACGTGAGTTCGTGTTTGCCGAGGTTAAGTTTATCGCCCTCTTTCACGACTATTCGTCTGTCCGTAAACTCGTCGCCGAAATAGGCTTTCATCATTCTGAACGCCGCGGCGGACGAAACTATCTTCGCGTCTTTATAAACGCCCGCGAACTTCGCTATATTAGCCGAATGGTCGGGTTCCATATGCAACACGACGAGATAATCGGGAGTTCTGCCGTTTAATTCGTTTTTAAGATTGTCAAGCCATTCGTCGCCGAATTTTTTATCTACGGTATCGAATACCGCGATTTTTTCGTCGAGTATAACGTAGGAGTTGTACGCCATTCCGTCCGGAACTTTATACTGACCTTCGAAAAGGTCGAGATTACGGTCGCTTACGCCTATATAGCGTACGTCTTCGGTAATTTTCATATTGCACCTTCTATAGTAAATTTTTTATCGTTCAAATAATAAAGCGGCGAATTCCCGGCAAACCTGAGCGTTATTTCGGTAGCCGTCAACAGTTGATATTTCGCCTTATAGCGGCGGTTTATCTCTTCTTTGCCGTACTTTCCGTCACCGATTATGAAATGCCCCGTAAAGGCGAGATGCGCCCTTATCTGATGAGTTTTGCCCGTTATAAGTCCTACCCTTAAAACCGAGGTTTCGCCGTCGCAGGATAAAACCTCGTAGTCGGTTATAATCTTTTCGTAGCCTTTTTTCGGCGTCGCCGAAATTTCGACTTTCGCCGCCTTTTCGTCCTTTTTCAGGTACGCCGTAAGCCTGTCCGCGTTTTTGGGCATAACGCCGTAAACGGTAGCCGTATACCGCTTATCGAACGTCCTGTTTTTCAACCCGTCGAATAATTCCGAATACGCCGTATCGTTCAGAGCGAAAAGAGTTATGCCGTCGGTATTGCGGTCTAATCTGTGAGTAAAAATCGCGCTTTCGTATTTTTCTTTCACCGCGTTATAAAAATCTTCCGACGTAACGCCTTTGGGCTTGTACGCCACGAGAATATTATCGTCTTTATACAAAACTTTTATTTCGATTTTTTTGTCTTCGCCGTCGTAGTAGACCGTTATTTCGTCGCCCTTTTGGGTTTTTACGTCTTTATTTACCCGCCCGCCGTTTACTTTAACGTCCTTTTCGCGCAGTAATTTCATAATCTTTCCGTAAGTGATTTTATCCCCGTAAAAGCGAGAAATTTCCTTTATTAAATTGTCGCCCGAAGAGTAAAAATTTTTCATACGAAAAGCCCTGAAAGCAGGTATATAAGATGTGAAAATATCACGGCGTATAAAAGTTGCAACGCCGCCGACAACGCCGTTTTTTTAATTCCTATCGCCTTTTTCATGGCGAAAAGCGCGGTTACGCACGGCGTGTAAAGATAAGTGAAAGCCACCAGCCCGACGCCTTGCGCCGTCGTAAGATTTATCCCCGCCGGAAAAAGCAGAAATAACGTCGACGCTACGCTCTCTTTGGCGAAAATTCCGCCGATCAAAGCCGCCGGAAACCGCCAGTCTTTTATGCCGATCGGATACAGCAGGAAGGAAAAAGCCTTACCCGCGTAAGCGAGAAGCGACTCGTCCGCCCGATCCGCGCCGACGTAACGCATATCGGGCGATACCGACCGCAGAACGTAAAACGCGACAGACACGAGAAGCACCACGCTTCCGAGTTTTATTATAAACGATGTAAGCGTTTTTAGCAAGGATTTTAACGAAGAAGACAAATTCGGCCGACGAAAATTCGCGATTTCGGCGGCAATAGGCCGCGGCTTTCGTTTTATAACCGTTTTGTACAGGATAAACGAATACGCAAGCGGCAGCGTCGCCGATAAAATATAGATTACCGACAGGACGAGAAAGGCGTACCCCTTAAAGACTTTGACGGCGATAAACGAATACACGGGGGTACGCGCCGAGCAACTTACGAACGGCAGGCAGAGTATCGTTCTCTTTTTTATTCCGTCGTCGCCTATCGACGAAGAAGAAGCCGCTGCGAGCGCGGTACAACCGTAACCGCTCATAAGCGTATAAATCGCCCTGCCGCCCGAACCGACCTTGCTTAAAACGCCGTCGCAAAAGGCTTGCGCGTAAGATAAAAACCCGCACGCGTCAAGCGTATCCCGACAAAACGACAATACCGCGATCTGCGGCAGAAATTCGAGTACGGAAAACGTTCCGCCGATTATCCCCTCGGTAATCAAACCGAGTATAAACGGCGAAACCCTGCCAGATAAGGCGGTTATCACCATTTTAGTTAATTTAACGCCCAGATAGTCGGTAAAAAATCTGCCCGCGTAAGTCGCGGGCGAATACCGCCCGAACGCAAGATAAAAAGTGAGAAAAACCGCAACTAAAAAGCACGAACAACCGAAAATCGGATTGTATTTTATTCCGTCGGCGTTCGTCTTCGGGTATACGACGTAGTCCTCGTTTCCGTCGCCCTTTCTCGGGCTTTCGACGCTTAAAAGTCGGGCTTTGAATTTTTCGACGTCGGTTTTATCGATCGCTTCGCCCGTAAAAACGGGAACTCCGAGCGACGAAGAAAGTTTGTCCGCAAAGATTTTCCCGCCCCGCTTTTCAAATTCCTTTACGAGATTGACGAACAGAATTACGGGCTTGCCGTAGGCTTTTATTTCTCTTACGAGCCTTGCCGTCCGCTTTACCGTTTTCGCCTCGGTAACGACTACGATTATATCGTAATCGCCCTTTACGAGAAATTTTTCGGCGACCGATTCTTCGTTTTCGCTGCCGCGAACGGTATACAACCCCGGCAAATCTACAAGCGAAACCCGATTGCCGTCGAGATCGAAACTCCCCTCGCCTTCGTCTACGGTTACGCCGTGCCAGTTACCCACCCTTCGGCTTTCGCCCGTAAGCGAATTGAACAGCGTAGACTTACCCGCGTTAGGATTACCCGCAAGGACTATTCGCATAGGCTCACCGTTATTTTTTCGGCGTATTCTCTGCCGATAGCGATAACCGCCCCTTCGCATACGATAAGGGCGGTTTTATTTGAAAAAAACCTTACGACTTCGACCGTCGCGTCCTCGGAAATTCCGAGTTCCCACAGTCTTGCTTTGTCTTCGGCTTCAAGGTCGATATTAAGAATTTTAACTTTTTTTCTATGCGGGCAATCTATAAGCGTCATACGCTATTTTATGCCGCCGTCCGCCGAAATACGACGATTTTTCGCTCGTCGTTATTTCAAATCCGTCGGTTTTGCCCTTCCGAGCGATGTTTCGCTTACGCTCAACATGACACTTTTTTAATCTGTCATCCTGAGGCTCTGCCGAAGGATCTCCCGGAAGGGTGGTTTCCCGCGGAGTAAATAATATCAAAACCGATTATTATATCTCTCTCGAAGGGTGGCAGGTGAAATAGATAATCTGCTCGTTGCCCGATAACTTGTCAATCACGGGCTTGATTTTTCCGAAATGCTCTTCGTCAAGCCCGACGAACGGATCGTCAAGAACGATAAACGGCTTTTCGGCTTTGAAGGTCTGATCGGCAAGAGCAAGCCTTAAACATAAAGCGATGACGGCTCTTTGCCCCGCGCTGAAATATTTATCCGAACGCAGTTCGCCGTTACGCTCGAACTTAACGCAGAAGTCCTTATCCATATCAGCGTTTTCGCCGAATTCGCGCGAAATGCCGGAAACGTATTCTTTGAATTTATCGAGTACGGGCGCGACGTATTCGTCTTTTATCGTTTTTTCGGCTTTCGCCAAAAAGTCGAGCGTATCGCATAAAAGCGAGTACTTTTCTTCCGCCGCCGAAATATCCTCGTTTATCGCTTCGAGCGAAGCGACCGCGTCGGGATAGTCTTCGAGAGTGTTTTCGTCGACGGTAATATCCGCGTTTATCTTTGCAAGGCGTTTATTCGCGTCGTCGTAAACTTCGGCGAGTTCTTCCGCCGATAATTCGTCTGTCGGGAGTTCTTCCGGCATATCGCCGAACGCCGCGATTTCGGTTTTAAGTTTATCGAGTCTTGCTTTGAGGTTGTCCGCTACGAGCCTGTCGGAACGCATTTTTTCGAGCAACTCGCTTTTGTCGCCGCCGAGTTTATACGCAACCGAAAAGTCTGCGAAAAATCTCTCGCTTTCGTCGATTCGTTTTTTTATCTCTTCCGCACGGCGGGCGTAATACTCTTTTTCGTCTTTCAGCGAAAGATAATCGTTATATTTTTTTGTGAGCAGTCCGATCGCCGTCTTTATATCCGTATCGCCGTAGCCGTATTTCGTAAGTTCGGCTTTAATCGCTTTCGTAGCCGAAGTCAAATCCTTTTCGGCATTTTCGAGCGTTCGGTACTTCTCGTCTTCCTGCGCTTTAAGGCTTAAATATTCGTCGTAATCGCGCGAAAAATTCGCCATTCCGACGAGTACGCCTTCTCTCGAATAATAACCTTTCGAAGACAAAAATTCACTCAACTCGTTTTTACTCATATTGGCTTTCGCCGTGAGTTCCGTCAGTCGGTTCTGCGTGTGATTTTTCGACTCGGATTTTATAAAAAGCGACGATATAAGCGCAATAAGCCCGACCGCACCGACGGCTATACCGGCGTATAGATTAAGAAACGCAAGCCCGACTCCGCCCGCGGCGAGCAATACGCCGAGTACGCTTATAATCGCCTTATACGACGGCTTTTTAGAGTCGTTTACTTTATTCGCCGCGGCTTCTTCCGCCTTTAAGAGTTCTTCCGTTTCAAGGTATTCTCTTTTCAGTTCGTCGGCCCTTTCGCGTTCGCCGTCTTCTACCGGGCAGGCGTCGAATTTTTTTACGATCCGGTCTTCGCTTATTTGTGAAACCGCGGCGGCAAGCCGTCTTACTTCGCCCGTTTTTTCGGTTATTTTATCGCTTTCGACGCGAAGTTCGTCGAGTTTCGCTTTCGACAGCGGGTTTTCGGCAAACTCCCTTTCGAGCGCGCTTAAAGCGTATTTTCTGTCGGGGGTCATCGTAGCGGAAGCGTATTCCGTTTTATACCCGTTGAGTTCGGCAAGGTTTTTCGCGAAACCGTCGATTTCGATTTTCGAGGGTATCGACCGGGGATACGCGACCTTGAATTTATACAGTTCGGCGTTCGTCTGTTCGGCTTCTTTGACCTTGCCCGCGTAAACCGAGCGTTGCGCTTTGACCGTCTGCGCCTTTACCGCGTTATCGTAACGATTTTTAACCGCCGCGACGTAATTCTCCGCTTCGGTCTTTTCGTCGTAACGCTTCAGAAGGCTCTTTTCGGTTTCGGCGTAATTTTCTATTCTGCGTTCGGCGTTCCTTTTATCCTCTTTGAGATTTTTTATAACGCCCTTGTCGCCGCGGACGGCTTTATATTTTTTCTTACCTTCTTCTATCGCGGAAACGGCGTCTTCGTAAGAAGTTCCGTCCGCTTCGTCGCCGACTATATCGTTAAGTTTAAGCCCCTTTCCGTCAAGCCCGTCTAAAAAATCGCCGCCGAAAAATACGGTACGCGAAAAAGTCTGTTCGTCCACGCCGAAAAGTTCAAGCCCCAGATCGTAAGGGGCTGAAATTTCTTTGCCGTTTTCGTATAGTTTAACGCTGTCGCCCTTGGGGCTTTTTTTATCGAAAAAGCGTTCGATTTTATACGTTTTGTCGCCCGATTCGTAAGTCAGCGAGCCGCCGAATTTCCCGCCGTTGAACGGGTAAAACCTCTCGCGGTCGTTAAACGTAACGGACGTGGTTTTCGTCGCGGGCAATCCGTAAAACATTGCCCGCAAAAATGACGCGAGCGTGGTTTTACCCGCTCCGTTTTCACGTAAAACGCAGGTCAGCGACGGCGAAAATTCAAACGATTTTCCGCTCAACCCGCCGTAATTTTCTACGTAACAGGATTTGAGTATCATCAGTCAACCTCCCTGCCCGAAAGCGCTTTAAGTCCGAGCGCGATGATCTCGCTCTTTTTCTCTTCGGATAAATCAGAGGCAAGTACCTGCCGAACGAATTCGCCCCTTAAAGACTTGTCGCCCGCAAAATCTTTCGCGTAATATTTTTTTACGGTTTTATCTTTGACCGATACGAAAAAGTACGAATCTTTAAGGTACGCTTCGACGTCTTCGGCGACGTTTTCGTCCGCGTATTCTCTTTCCCCTACAAGTTCGACTCTTATAAGGTCGCCGCTTTTCGCTTTGACCGAACTTTTTACGAGCGAATAAACATCGGACGGATTTTCGGCGGACGACACGTCGATTTCGTAGCGGTAAACCGTCCTTGCGGAAAGCGACGTAAACTTGGAATCGAGCCTTTTTTCGTTTTCGTCTACCGTAACTTCGTAAAAGCCCTTTTCTCCCGTTTCGTCAAAGCCCCTGCCTTCCAGACACCCCGAATATCGCGCTATACCGCGACTTCCGAGCGATTTCGCGTAAGAGCGGTGTATATGCCCCAAAGCGAGATAATCGATATTTTTATCTTTCAGAAGCGGAAGTTTAATCTTGTCTTCTCCCGCGCCTTCGGATATATCGCCGTGCATTATAACCACGTTAATATCGTCTTCGCCGAGGCGCAGCGACGAATAGAGCGACAACGAATTTTCGCCCGAAAGTTCTATCCCCGCGAACACGACTTTGCCGTAACGGTAATACGTCCACTCCTTTGAAAACGTTTTAAGGTTGGGCAGATTTTCGCCGTCCAACGCGTCGTCGTGATTACCGCGCAGGTATAAAAAATCGATAGACGGAAAGCGTTTTACGGTATCGTAAAAGAACTCCTTGTCTTTTTTAAGGGGTTTGTCCATATCGAATAAATCGCCCGCTATAACGTAGACTTCCGCGCCCGTTTTATAGGCGTATTCCACGCTTTTCAGAAAGGTCGCGCGTATCTCGGCGCGACGGATTTTTGCCTTTTCGCCCGGCAGTTTGGCTTCCATTTTAGAGCCCAAATGGGCGTCCGCCATATGTATGAATTTCATACCGATATTATACCCGACCGTTCCCGATTTGTCAATGCTTTTCATAAAATGACGAAGCGTAAGAAATTTTCGACGATTGCGTTTTTACGAAAAAAATTTTCACCGCCACGCGGTTTTATGGCAAAAATAAGTCGGGCGGAAAAATTTTTCCGCCCGACACGACACCTCGTCAAAGTTATTAAAGATTCAAATTTTTTATTTTTTCTCCCCCGGTCTATTTTATATAACTGTAATATATAACCATACGGTTCTGGAATTCCATAAATCAGACGTAGAATCAGCGTAAACGCGATAATAATATTCTCCTCGTTCACAAATAAATTTAGGGTCTTCTTCATAATACATTTGTCCTACTTTACCATACGACGCTTGAAAGACATTCGCTCCGCTGGTATTCGGCTTAAACCATTCGTTACTCCAACGCGGATGTTTCGGGAGATTCCAGGAATCAATCCAAAATCTCATTTCTTTGCCCGTATATTCAAACGTATAATACAATTTGTCTACACCCGGCTCGAAAATCCATTCGCTGTCAAAATTGTTCTTGACTTTTATGCTTACGTCGTATTTTTTATTTTCGTCGCTTTCTTTTTTACAACCCGTAAACAAAAAACAAGAGCAAAACGCAACCGACAAAACGGTCAATAAACATAAAATCTTTTTTCTATACATAACTTCAAATCCTTTCTTTATAATCATACGCCGTCGGATAATACTTCTCGGCGTCAAGCACTATACTACTATATAAACAAAAACGCAACTGTTTTTACACTTTTTTATCGATTTCACAATAGCGGGCGGAAAATTTTCCCGCCCGCCCCGATTTAATCGTCCGTTTCGTGTTTTATACGACGGCAAACTGACTGTTATAAAGAGTCGAATAAAAACCGCCTTTTTCCATAAGTTCGTCGTGAGTGCCTTTTTCTATTACGTCGCCCTCGTTCATTACGAGTATCAGGTCGGCGTTTTTAATCGTCGATAATCTGTGCGCTATTACGAAACTCGTTCTGCCTTTGGTGAGTTCGTCCATCGCCCTTTGAATTACGAGTTCGGTACGGGTATCGACCGACGAAGTCGCCTCGTCGAGAATAAGCATCGGCGAATTTTGAAGCATCGCGCGCGCTATCGTTATGAGTTGTTTCTGCCCCGCCGAAATCGACGAACTTTCGGAAAGTTCCGTATTAAAGCCGCCCGGCAACGAGCGGACGAATTTATCCAGCCCGCACGCCCTGCACACGCGTTCGAGGTCTTCGTCCGTAACGCCGCTCATATTATATACGAGATTTTCGCGCAAAGTGCCTTCGAAAAGCCACGTATCCTGCAAAACCATAGAAAACAGATTATGGTCGTCTTCGCGTTTCATATCGTTTATCGAAACGCCGTCTATCGTAATATCCCCGCCGTTTATGTCGAAAAACCGCATAAGCAGGTTGACCATAGTCGTCTTGCCCGCGCCCGTAGGTCCGACAATCGCCACTTTCTGTCCCGACTTCACGCTCGCCGAAAAGTCCTTTATGATTATTTTATCGGGAGTATCGGGATAGGCGAAGCGAACGTCCTTAAATTCAACGTTGCCTTTAACGCACGTAAGTTCAGCCGTCTTATCGCTTTCGTCGGGCATGTCTTCGCTCTCTAAAAAGTCGAATATTCTGCCCGCCGAGGCGGAAGCGGTCTGCAGATTGGTAAGCCCCTGCGCTATCTGGGTAAGCGGCGAAGTGAACAGTCTTACGTAGAGTATAAACGACACTATCACGCCGAAATTTATCTTTCCGTTTACGGCTAAAATCGAACCGACCACGCATACTGCGACGTACGCCACGTTACTTATAACGCTCATCAGCGGCTGCATTATTCCCGACAGAAACTGCGACTTCCAGTTGGCGTTATATACGTCGATATTCAACTTATCGAAGACTTTATTGACCTGACTTTCCGCTTCGGAAAGTTTAATCGTTTCATGCCCCGAATACGATTCTTCGATATATCCGTTGAGCGCGCCCAGACAGCGTTGTCTGTCCGCGAAGTACTTTTGCGAACGCTTCATTATAAGTACCGTTACTATCATGCCGATAAACGTTACGCCGAGAGAAATAAGGGCGAGCCGCCATTCGGTTACGAACATCATTATCAGGCAGCCGATAAATTGCGCCGACGCGCCTATTATCGTCGGCAGGCTGTTCGTAAGCCCCTGTTGCAGAGTAGATACGTCGTTGGTGATACGGCTTAAAATATCCCCCTGCGAAGTGGTGTTGAAGTATTTAAGCGGCACCGTATTTATCTTTTCGGAAAGTTCGCCCCTGAGCCTGTAAGACATTTTAAGCGTTACGACCGCCATTATATAGTTCTGCAAAAACGAGAACGCCGCGCTTAAACAATACAGACACACGAGAGTCGCGCCGATTTTCGCTATCGACGCAAGGTCGATTTCGCCCAAAAGCCCGTCCGAAATAACGTTCGCGATTTCGCCCACTTTATCGGGGCCTATAATGGTTATAATCGCGCTTGCCGCCGCAAGAATCAACGCCACGACAACCCATATTACGCTCTTTTTAAGATAATCCGCGCTCTTTTTAAGCGATCGTATACGACTGTTTTCATTACGTTTCATACGCGTTTTTCCTCCTTTTGAGAGCCCGTTTGCGACGCCGCTATTTCACGGTAAATTCCGCAACTTTCGATAAGTTCGTCGTGCGTTCCTCTGCCGACCGTTTCGCCGCGATCGAGTACGAGTATTTCGTCGGCGTGCCGTATCGTGCTTACCCTTTGCGCAACGATTATCTTCGTGACGCCCTTGAATTTCTCGTTAAGTTCTTTTCTGAGTCGCGCGTCGGTACGGTAATCGAGCGCGGAAAAAGAATCGTCGAAAACGAGAATTTCGGGCTTTCTCGCAATCGCGCGGGCTATAGAAATCCTTTGCTTTTGTCCGCCCGACACGTTACGACCGAGTTGAGCGATTTTATGTTCTGATTTTTCGGGTAACTTATCCACGAATTCGCTTGCCTGCGACGCTTCGAGCGCTTCGCTTAAATCCGCGTCGTCGTAGTCGGTCTTGCTTTCGCCGAAAAACACGTTATCTTTTATAGTGCCTGAAAAAAGCGTAGCCTTTTGCGTTACGAAGCCGATTTTGTCGAGCAAAGCCTTTTGCGTATAGTCTTTTACGTTCACTCCGTCGACTAAAACTTCGCCTTGCGTTGCGTCGTAGGTACGCGGAATAAGGTTTACGAGCGTCGTTTTGCCCGACCCCGTCGCGCCGATTATCGCAAGCGTTTTGCCCTTTTCTACCTTGAAATTTATACCCGACAATTCGTCTTCCGTCGAGTCTTTATAACGGAAACTCACGTTTCTGAATTCCACCGTTCCCTCTTCTTCCGACTTTTCGACGACGCCGCCTTTAATCGACGGCTCCGTAGACAAAACTTCGTTTATACGTTCGGCGGAAACCTGCGCCTGTGGCAACATCATAAATATCATTACGAGCATCATAAACGACATTACGATATACGTCGCGTAGGTCGAAAAAGCAAGCACTTCGCTGAAAAACGCTATTCTGCCCGAAACGTTCGCGGCGGGGATATTGTTCACGAGCGCGGCGCCGAGCCAATAAATTATGAGAGTAAGCCCGTTCATCCCGAGCGTCATCGTCGGGTTTACCAGCGCAAACGCCTTTTGATTTTTCATCTGCAAACCGAACATTTCTTTGCTCGGCTTATCGAATTTTTCGTTCTGATAGTCTTCGGCGTTGAAGGCGTGCACGACGTTTATACCCGTAAGATTTTCCCTCGCGGCGAGATTTATTTTATCCGTCGCTTTCTGCACTTTACGGAATCTCGGAATACATATCGCCATAACGATAACTACCGTTACGCAGATAACGACGACGAAAGCCGCGGTAACGGCTGATAATTCCCAACTTTTGCCGAGAATTTTAATAACCGCCCACACCGCCATAATCGGCGCTTTTATCAGCATTTGCAGCCCCATGGCTACTATCATCTGTATCTGCGTTATGTCGTTGGTGGTTCTCGTTATAAGGCTCGGCACCGAAAAATCGTTCATTTCGGTCTTTGAAAAATCGGTTACGCGCCGAAAGAGTTTCTCTCTCACGACGAAACTGAACCCGGAAGCCGTCCTTGCGGCGAGATACCCGCAAATCACGGCGAAAACCGCGCTGACAAGGGTACAACCGAGCATTTTAAGCCCGACTTTCCAAATTTCGTCGGTTGCGCCCGAAGTCTTGATTAAAGTCGTAAGCCTCGTCATATAGTCGGGCAAAAGCAGGTCGAAATAGACCTGCCCTACGACGAGAAGCAGACAAACGGCAGCCATTACGACTTCTTTAACCCGCATGTTTTTAAGTAATTTTAACATTTTTTTATTTTCCTTTTTTATCGATAATACGGGATACGTTTCCGTCAATCGTCTTCATAACCCTTTGCCATACGAGCGAATCTTCTTCCGAAATACCGTTTCTCAACTCGACGGAAAACTCCCGTTGAATTTTTCTGCCTTTTTCTATCAGTTCGCCGGCTTTTTCGGCAGGAATAAGCCTGGTTTTGCGTCTGTCTTCCGGTACGACGGTACGCGTTATCAATCCGTCGCGCACGAGTCGGTCGATATGTACCGATACTATGCCCGATTTTACCCCGCGCATCCGACACATATCGTTCGCCGTGGCGTTATCGGGATTATTTGCCAGAAACAACAGAATATCCAGCGCGAGCGGCGGCAAACCGGTTTCCTTGCACAACGGCTTTAACAGAGTGTGATACGCTTCGTTGATTTTAGAAGCGTGATCGAATACTTTAGATAGATTAAATTGCTTTTCCATAAATTTCTCCTCGCCGTCGGCGCGTATCCGCCGTCGGTAATATTCTAATTTTAGAATATCTATTATTATATAGAATTTTGTGTTTTCATTATTTTCGTACAGTGTTTTTTATATGAAAAAAGCG
>ULRP01038615.1_pt1 | contig 32573 bp, 29 predicted proteins | sample 1955521 | NCBI WGS metagenome assembly ULRP01 (sample SAMEA4835685, study PRJEB28245) | human gut metagenome | biome: gut microbiome; material: fecal sample | place: Denmark | collected 2008
ATTTAATTTAATCTTAGAAAAAACCTAGCGATAAATTATGTTAAAAATAAATCAAAAAATAATTTTTGAACATAAAAAACCACTAAATAAATAGTGGTTTTGTAATACTAAATATTTAATATAATTATTCGTATCATATAATTATATGCTTGTCAATAATAATTAAAAAACAAATTAATTTTTTAATTATTATAAATTATTCAACATCACCTTCGTTGTTTGGTGCGGTGATGTCTACTTTATCACTAACCTCGATTGTTTCGCCGCCATCTTCGGTCATATCCTCAGCGATATGGTCAGCAATCGCAACGCTTTTAACCTTAGCATCGTCTTTAAGGCGCATAATCCTTACGCCCTGTGACGCACGCCCAACCTTAGAAATTGATGAGGCTGGCACGCGAATAATAACTCCATTATCGGCTATTATCATAACGTCGTCAGAGTCGTTGACTTGTTTAAGGTTAACAATTTCGCCGGTCTTTTCGTTTAATACAGCCGCTTTGATACCCTTACCGTTTCGGCCTTGCTGGCGATACTCTTCTGGGTCTGTCCTTTTGCCATACGCGTTCTCGGTTATAGTTAAAATGTCATTGCCCTCTTTTAAAACAATCATATCAACCATCTCGTCGCCACTATCAAGACTCATCGCCTTAACGCCCATAGAGTCGCGCCCCGTTTTCCGCACGGTTTTCTCGTTAAACCTTATGCACTTGCCCTGACGCGACGCAATCATAATGTCCTCGTCACCATCTGTTACGGCCACGCTTATCAAGCTGTCACCATCAAGCAGGTTAATGGCAATCTTGCCCGATTTGCGGATGTTTTGATACTCGCTAAGCGGCGTCTTTTTAATCATACCGCGCTTAGTTGCGATAAGCAGATGCCCTTCAGTTCGGTCAGTCAGTGGGATAATCGTTTCAACCTTTTCGTCTTTTTCAAGTTCAAGCAGGTTCACAATCGCGCGCCCACGTGCTGTTTTTTGCGCCTCTGGAATTTCATACGCACGCGTGCAATAAACCTTGCCAAAATTAGTGAAATATAAAATGTCATCGTGCGTGTTTGAAATAAACATGCTCTCAACAAAGTCTTCTTCTTTGGCTTTGTGCCCCGTTACACCCTGTCCGCCGCGGTGCTGAGATTTGTATTCAGCAACTGGCAAGCGCTTGATATACCCAAAGTGCGTCATTGAGATAACAACGTCTTCGCGTTCGATAAGGTCTTCAATGTCAATCTCACTTAAATCTTGGCAAATCTCACTGCGGCGCTCGTCACCAAAACGCTCTTTAATGTCAGTTAGGTCTGCAATGATGATGTCAAGAACCTTTTGTTCGCTTGCTATGATGCCTTTAAGCTCTGCTATAAGGTCAACAATGTTTTTAAGCTCTTCGTTAAGTTTCTCAACTTCAAGGCTGGTTAGTCTTTGAAGTTTCATATCCAAAATCGCGTTTGCCTGAATGTCACTAAGCAGATATTGTTCCATAAGCTTAGTGCTTGCATCAGCACGGTCTTTGCTGGCCTTAATCGTTGCAATAACGTCGTCAATGTTAGCAAGCGCAACAACCAAGCCCTCTAAAATATGTGCTCTTTCCTGTGCGCGCGCTAAGTCATATTTGGTTTTTCTTATAACAACGTCTTTCTGGTGGTCTATATAAACGGCCAAAAGCTGCTTTAAGTTAAGCGTTTTGGGCTGCCCGTCAACCAGCGCCAAAAAGTTGATGCCAAAACCTGTTTGCAGCGCGGTGTGTTTATACAGATAGTTCAAAACAACCTGTGGCTGCGCGTCTTTTTTAACATCGATAACAATGCGCATACCCTTTCGGTCGCTTTCATCTTTGATGTCAGCAATGCCCTCAATGCGCTTGTTTTTAACAAGGTCTGCCATTGAAATAATAAGCTCTGACTTGTTAACCTGATACGGTATTTCGTCAATAATGATGCGATTATGCTTTTCAGTTTGCTCTATCTCGCAACGCCCGCGCACAACAACGCCGCCGCGCCCCGTAAGATATGCGTTTCTAAGCGCCGCCTTACCCATAACAACGCCGCCCGTTGGATAGTCTGGCGCTGGCATAATCTCCATCAACTCATCAATCGTAATTTCTGGGTTTTTAATCTGCGCGATAATTGCGTCACATACCTCATTTAGGTTATGAGGCGGAATATTAGTTGCCATACCAACTGCGATACCATCTGACCCGTTAACCAAAAGGTTAGGAAATCTTGATGGCAAAACCGTTGGCTGTTTGCGCGTTTCATCAAAGTTAGGCACAAAATCAACCGTTTCTTTATCGATATCGCGAAGCATTTCGTTAGCCAGTTTTGACAGCCTTGACTCAGTATAACGATAAGCCGCAGGAGGGTCACCGTCTACCGAACCAAAGTTACCGTGGCCATCAACCAACGGATACCTTATCGAGAAGTCTTGCGCAAGCCTAACAAGCGCGCCATAAACCGAACTGTCGCCGTGTGGGTGATACCTACCCAAAACGTCACCAACGGTGGTTGCACATTTTTTATACGGCTTGTCATAGGTCAAGCCCGACTCGTTCATTGCATACAAAATACGTCTGTGCACGGGTTTAAGACCGTCACGCGCGTCAGGAATAGCGCGGCTGATATTAACCGCCATCGCGTACGCAATAAACGATTTTTTCATCTCGCTTTCAAGGTCGGTTGGGATAATTTTGGTGTTATCAACAATTTGCTCGTATTCAGCACTATAATCTTTTTTTCTTGCCATTGTTTTCTCCTTTAATAATCAAGGTCGGTTACAAGGTTAGCGTTTTGCTCAATAAACTCTCGCCTTTGATCCGCCTTTTCGCCCATTAGTAATGTAAATATCGCGTCAGCCTCAACCGCGTCTTTAAGCTGAATTTGCGCAAGCGACCTGTGCTCTGGGCTCATAGTTGTTGTCCAAAGCTGCTCGGCGCTCATTTCGCCCAAACCTTTATAGCGCTGAACGTCCGCACCCTTTTCGCCAATCTCAGTCATAAGCTTGGTTTTTTCTTCTTCGGTGTAACAATAATAGTCTTTACGGTTTTTAGTTATCTTGTAAAGTGGAGGCTGCGCCGCATAAACGTGGCCACCCTCAATAAGTGGACGCATATAGCGATAAAAGAATGTTAAAAGCAGAATACGAATATGGCTACCATCAACATCGGCATCGCTCATTGTTATAATCTTGTCATAGCGCAGTTTGTTAATATCAAACTCGGCGCCAATGCCAGCGCCAAACGCCGTTGCCATCGCCTTAATTTCATTGTTTTCAAGAATACGGTTAAGGCGCGCCTTTTCAACGTTTAAAATCTTACCTCTAAGTGGTAAAATAGCCTGAAAACGTCGGTCACGCGCTTGTTTAGCCGTCCCGCCTGCGCTGTCTCCCTCAACGATATAAATTTCGCAAAGTTTTGGATCCCTCTCGCTGCAATCGGCCAGTTTGCCCGGAAGCGTTGTGCTTTCAAGCACGCCCTTACGCCTTGTAAGGTCACGCGCATTTCGTGCCGCCTCACGCGCTTTTTGCGCCGTTATTGACTTTAAAATCAGTTCGCGCGCGTCTTTTGGATTCTCTTCAAGATAGGTTGAAAAGCCCTCAGTTACCGCCTTGTTTACAACGCCAAGCATATAACTGTTGCCAAGTTTTGTTTTGGTTTGCCCCTCAAACTGTGGGTCGCTTAACTTAACGCTTACAACAGCGGTTAAGCCCTCGCGCACGTCATCGCTTGAAAGCTTATCATTCTCTTTTAAGATTTTAAGCTTATGACCATAATCGTTAACAACCTTAGTTAGCGCCTTTCTAAAGCCCTCAAGGTGCGTGCCGCCCTCTTCGGTGTTGATATTATTGGCGTACGCGTGAACGATTTCATTATAACTGTCATTATATTGAAAAGCGACCTCAACCTCACAGTTGTTCGTTGAAGTATCAATATAAATAGGCTTAGGAAAAACAACCTCTTTGTTTTTGTTCATCTGCTCAACAAACTCAACAATACCGCCCTCATAGTGCAACTTTTCTTCGGTGTCATTACGATGGTCAATCGCCATAATAACAATACCCTTGTTTAAGAACGCAAGCTCACGAAGCCTGCCCTTGATTACGTCAAAATCAAAGGTTGTTGTTTCAAAAATCTCGTCATCAGGCATAAAGGTGACCTTTGTACCCGTGTGGTCAGCCTCTCCAACAACAGCCAAATCACGTTGAGGCACGCCACGGTTATAAATCTGTTTAAAATGCTTGCCATCTTGCCAAACTTCAACTTCAAGCCACTCTGAAAGCGCGTTAACAACGCTTAGGCCAACGCCGTGCAAGCCGCCCGAAATCTTGTATCCGCCGCCGCCGAACTTACCGCCCGCGTGCAACTTGGTTAAAACCAACTCAACGGCACTTTTCTTTTCGGTTTTGTGAATACCGGTTGGGATACCACGCCCGTTATCTGTTACCGAGCATGACCCATCTTTGTTTATTTCAACCGTAATAGTGTCACAGTATCCGGCCAAAGCCTCGTCAATACTGTTGTCAACAATTTCGGTTATAAGGTGATGAAGACCCTTACTATCCGTCGAGCCGATATACATACCGGGTCTTTTACGAACGGGTTCAAGGCCTTCAAGAACTTGAATCTGGTCTTCCCCATATTTTTGTTCTACTTTTGAAATATCTTCTGCCATAATTACCCCTTTTGATTAGAATTATTACCCAATTATAACAAATCTAAAAAAAATAGGCAACCATTTTTTGCCTATTTATATATATTATTATTATATAAATTATATTGTATCAAATCATAAAGTTTAAGATTCAAAGTTTAAACTTTTACCTTTTACTTTCCCCCTTCCGCCACCGTGCCGTTTTTTACTTTCAGTTGGACAAATTTTGTGTCTTTGGGTTTAAACTTAAACGAAGTGCCTGTAAAGATTGCTTGGGCATCTTCAACCGCTTCAAACAGTTTGCGCTGGCGGCGGGTGTCAAGTTCTGAAAACACGTCGTCTAAGATAACAACGGGCTTTTCGCCAAGTTCCTCTTCCATAATCTTCATCTCGGCCAGTTTAAGCGCAAGGGCTATGCTGCGCGATTGACCCTGGCTTGAAAACACGCGCGCGTCTGCCCCGTTTAGCTCAATTTTAAGGTCGTCACGATGCGGCCCAACCCCAGTATAACCAAGTTCCATATCACGGCTTAGCCCCTCGTCAAGCGCACGCAAAAGATTCTTTTTAATCTCGTCACGCGTTTCGCCCTTAACGCCAACATAACTAAGTTTAAGATCCTCTTTATTAGCGCTTAAATCGTTTAAAAACTTGTTTGCCATCGGCGACAGTTTATTTACAAAACTTTTGCGCGTTTTAACAATAGCCGCGGCGATGGACGCAAGTTGCTCATCCCAAACGCCAATTGTGTCAATAATCTTTGCGGGGTCGCGCTCGGTTTTTAAAAGTTTGTTGCGCTGGGCAAGCACCTTTTCATACCGCAAACAAAGGTTATAATAACTTTCGCTTAGCATTGAAATATCGTCGTCTAAAAAATCTCTGCGGTCACTTGGCGCGCCGCTTACGATTTTAAGTTCTTGCGGGCTGAAATACACGCAAACAAGGTTGCCAAACACCTGCCCCACGCGCGAAACGGGGTTGTTGTTAATAACAAAACTTTTCTCTTCGGTTTTGTTTATATAAAAATCTATAAGCACGTCACCCTCGTTTTTATTAACAACAAGGTTAACCTGTGCCCCATCCGCGCCCGAAAGAATCATATCTTTGTCGTTATGAGTGCGCGGCGATTTGGTTCGGCTTGCAACAACGATGGCCTCAACAAGGTTAGTTTTGCCCTGACCATTCAGCCCCGAGATAAGATTTATCCCGCGCGAAAAATTAACCTCGGCAGACTGATAGTTTCGAAAGTTTTTAAGTTTAAGGTTTACAACATTCATTGCGGTGGCCTTCTTTGTGCTTTATTTAATGGTATTGTAACAAAAAATCAAAAAAGTGTCTAGAAATTTGCGTTTTTTAACTTGTTTTTTTAAAAAATCTGGTCTATAATGAGATAAAGATAAAAAGGAGAAGTGGCTATGGACGGATTTGACGATTTAATTATCCCCGCATCAAAAAAGAAAAGCGTTAATGATATTTGGGAAGAGGCCAAACTTTCAATCGCCAAAGACATAACTGCCATTTCTTTTGACGTTTGGATTAAAACCTTAGAGCCCGTTGACATTATTGATGACACGCTTTGTTTGTGCGCAAGTTCAACCTCGGGCAAAAACATCATTTTAAAAAACCAGACCTATTATGACAGTATTCTTAGGGCGATAAAAGACCTTGTTCCCACCGTCACCAAGCTTGAACTTGTTGTGCGCGATGAGGGCGATAAGCCTCAAACGGTAACCGAGATTGAAAAGCGCCCAGCACGAATGGCTAAGCAGCCTGAAAAGCAAACCAGTTTTTCATTTAACCCCAAGTATACGTTTGACAATTACGTTATTGGGGGCAACAACCAGTTTGTTGCAGCGGCTGCTAAGGCGGTGGCAACCAACCCTGGGGGCAGTTATAACCCACTATTTATCTATGGCGGAGTTGGGCTTGGAAAAACTCACCTTTTGCACGCGATTGGCAATGCGATTACCGAGCAACACCCTGACCTTAACGTGGTTTATGTTACCATCGAAAAGTTTACTAATGACCTAATTGAAAGCATCCAAAAAGGAAGCAACAGCGCCAAAAGTGAGTTTAGGACGAAATACCGCAATGCTGACGTTTTGATTGTTGATGACGTTCAGTTTATTATTAACAAAAACAGCGTTCAAGAAGAATTTTTTCACACTTTTAACGAACTTAACCAAAATGGCAAACAGATTGTTATTTCAAGTGATAAGCCTCCAAAAGAGATTAACCCGCTTGAAGAAAGGTTGCGCAGCCGTTTTGAATGGGGCTTAATTGCAGACATTGGCCTGCCAGACATTGAAACGCGTATCGCGATTTTAAACAAAAAGGCCAGCCTTGAAAGGTATAACGTTGACCCTGAGGTAATTTCATACATCGCCGACGCGGTTAAAACCAATATCCGCGAGATGGAGGGTATGCTTGCAAGGGCGGTGTTTTACGCTGGGCTTTTGGGTCAGCCAAGGGTCACGATGGACACCGCGCGGGAGGCTTTAAAAAACTATCTTATTCAAACCGAAGAAACGGTAGACGCAGGCAATATCTTAGACGTTGTTTGCAAGTATTATAACCTTAAAAAGGAAGAGTTGCTTGCAAGGAAACGAACCAAAGAAATTGCTGAGGCGCGCCAGATTGCTATGTTTCTTATCGCCGAGTTTATCAATATGCCTCTTGCAAGTATCGGCAGCATTTTTGGAAAAGATCACGCAACGGTAATATATGCTAAAAACAAGGTCGCCGAAGACATTAAAAAGTCGCCAAAACTGGCCGTGCAAATTAACGATATGAAACAAATGATTAAGTGTAAATAAGGAGAACGAAAATGAAACTTATATGTGAAGGTCTTGATTTAAGTGAAGCCGTTTTAAAAGTTATTAAGGCTTCTGCAAGCAAAACAACCAATCCAATCTTAGAGGGCATCAAGTTAAAGGCATGCGATGACAGCCTTACGCTTACCGCTACTGACAATGAAATAACCATTGAAAAAACCATTCCTGCTGACGTTAAAATCGAGGGCGAGGTTGTGATTCCGGGTAAGTTTTTTGCTGAGTTTGTTAAAAAGTTAAGCAATGAGCAAATTGAGTTAAGCCTAACTGAGAAAAAACTTTTAAAAATCAAATATACTGACAGTGAGGGGTTTTTGCAATGCCTAAACGAGCAAGAATTTCCTACTATCAAAACACTTGACAACCCTGAAAAAATCATCATCATGCAAAACGACTTGCGTGACCTTATTAACAAAACGATTTTCAGTGTTGCTATTGATGACGCGCGTCCAATCTTAAAAGGTTGCCTTTTTGAAATTGCTGGCGGCGAGATGACAAGTGTTGCGCTTGACGGATTTAGGCTTGCACTTGTTCACAAACAGATTAAATCAACCTCGGCCGATTTCAGTTTTATCGTGCCTGCCCGCAGCCTTAACGAAATAAGCAAACTTTTGGAAGACAATGATGAAGACATTGAGATTTTCATCCAAAAGAATTATCTTATGATAAGCCTTGGGTCAACAAAGGTTGTAACAAGACTGCTTGATGGAGACTTTATTAACTATCGCCAAGTTATTCCAAGCAACACAACCAGCACGATTACCATCAACAAAAAGCAACTTGAAGACGGCTTAGAGCGCGCCAGCCTGCTTGCTAAGATGGACAAAAATAACCTTGTTAAGTTTGAAATTCGTGACAAACTTTTAACCATCACAAGCCAAAGCGATATCGGTAACGTTACTGAAAACATAACGATAAGCCTTGAAGGGCGTGACCTTTCAATCGCCTTTAACGCGCGCTATGTAAGCGATTGCCTAAGAAATATTGAAGACGATTTTATCAAAATCAACTTCACCTCGCCTATCGCGCCATGCACGATAACCAAAAGCGAAAACAGTGAATACCTTTATTTGATTTTACCAGTAAGGATTGTGGGGTAAATTATGAAAACAAAAAACATCTTTTTAATAAGCGCCTTAAGTTTATCTGGCCTTTATTTCGTGTTTTTAATGCTTTCAATTTTTGGCGTGTTTAACATTAAAACTCCTAATAGCTTCAACTTTATCTGGGCGATCGTTGGCATCATCGTTTGCCTTGGGCTTTACACCCTTGCGCTGTTTATCGAAAACCGCAAAAAACTTGACGTGCCCGTTTGGATTTCTTGCACTTTTTATACCTGCTTCTTTATCTTCGTAAACATCTTTTATATCCTTGGCTTTTATGAAAATATTTATCTTACGATGATTTTTTACGCAGCGCTTAGCGTGCTTGTAAGCATCCTTTCAATTTCAATCTATTATAACTGTTTAAAAAATGACGACGGGCTTTTAAGAAACAAACTTGGCTTTACGGGCTTTATGCTTTTTTCAATAAGCACCACCCTTTCAGTTTGTTTTGAGGTTGTTGTTGTGTTTATCAAATACCTTTCAAACACAAACATTAACTTAACAACCTATATTGTTTCAAGTTTTTCAATCTTGCTTTTAGGCGCGGGTATCTTTGCTATACTTTTCAGCCATTCAATCAAAGGCAACAAAAAGTTTGCCAACGCCTGCCTAATCAAAGTCAGCAAAACTGCTTCAAAATAACCAACAAACAAAAATACTTCCAATCGGGAGTATTTTTTCTTTGAAAACAAATTAATTTGTGTTACTATTAATTAATGAAAATTAAAAGCACTTTAAGCGATTATTACGTACACGAAACTATATTTGCGGGCACGGAATTCTTAGTTGACACGCATACGTTTTTAGTTAAACTAAATTATCAAGATTGGCAAATTGATGAAACGGGTATCGGCGGCCTAAACATTATATTTCAGGGCGTTAAAGAAAAGCCGCAAAAAACAGATAATCTTTACGGCAAAGAAATCTTAGATATTTATATAAACCCAAAATCTAATGACGTTAAAATTATCTTTGACAATGATAATGTTGATATTTTAGAGTTTAAGGCCACCTCTGTCGAAGTTTTTAAAAACAATTAAACACAATTTTCGCCCTAAGGGAATGGCCTTGGGGTTTTTTATTTCAAGTTTTTATTGACAAAGTTTGTAATTTAATTTATAATTAGTTCACTGTGAAAAACAGAATTACTTAAATTGGAGATTATCATGAAAAGAACTTATCAACCTAAAAAAGCTCATCGCACAAAAGTTCACGGCTTCCGCGCCAGAATGAAAACAAAAGGCGGCCGCAACGTTCTTGCAAGAAGAAGAAATAAAGGCAGAGCAAGACTAGCTGCGTAATGCTTAAAAAACAATATAGGTTAAAGAAAAAATATCAATTTAACTACACTTATAAAAGTGGGCAAACACAGGGTGCTAAGCACCTTTTAATTTGTTACACAAAAAGTAAGAATAAGTGCGTTAAAATTGGCTTATCGGTAACAAAAAAGGTGGGCAAGGCTTTTATGCGCAATCGCATCAAACGCAGAATTCGCGCAGCCCTTTCGCCTATCCTTGAACGCATTAAGTCTAACTTTAACCTTATTGTTATCGCAAGGTCAAATATCACTGACGCAACTTTCTCAGAGATTGAAAAAGACCTTAATTTTTGTCTAACAAAAGCGGGGCTGTGGCGTGATTAGCCTTATTAAATTCATCACGCGCATACCAAAGATGATGGCAAGCGGCGCGGTTTGGTTTTATATCTATTGCATATCGCCCATGCTGCCACATGTTTGCAGGTTTACGCCCTCGTGCGCGGTTTATACCGTTGAGGCCATCTCGTCTTTTGGGTTTTTTAAAGGCGTTTGGCTTGGTATAAAGCGCGTGTTTAGGTGCAATCCAAAAACCAAGGGCGGGCTTGACAGCGTGCCATACAATCTTAAAGGAGACTATAAGTGGGTAATGTAATGCTTACTGCCCTTACCGCGCCAGGCGGACTTTGGGTTAAAATTATTAACTGGATACAGTCGAGTGTTGGCTCTTTTGCGTGGACGATTATTTTGTTTACGCTTTTAATCAAGGGCGTTTTATCAATACTTGACTTTTTTATTAAGTGGTCAACCAAAAAAAGCACGCTTGTGCAACAAAAGTGTGCGCCACAACTTGAAAAGCTTCAAAAGAAATATAAAAATGACCAGCAGGCTTTTCAAATGCAGCAGCAAGCACTTTATAAAAAAGAGGGCTTTAACATTTGGTCGTCGTGCCTTGTTATGCTTGCCAACCTTGTTGTAACGCTTTTGGTGTTTTTGTCTATCTTTACGTCATTAAAAGAGGTTTCAGCATATCAGGCCATCAAGCAATATCAAACACTTGACGCGGCGTATACAACGGCGTACACAACCTATTATGACGCTAACCACGACCATCTTTTTGACGAAGAGGCGACAAGGTTATTTACTGAAAACGGCTTAACATATGACGCGTCAAAAAATTACACCGCCGAAAGTGCAACCCAAACTGAGATTGACCTTATCTCTACCGCTGAAAAAAATGTTAAAGAAATGGTTAAAAACAGCGATGAGGTTAAGACGGCCGTAAAAAAAGCATGGAACGACTGCAAAGAAAGCTGGCTTTGGATAACCAACATTTGGGTTAAAGATGGCCACGCGAACGCCCTGCCTACTTATAAAGGCCTTAAAGATATGGCAAATGGCGCTGGCGGGCTCTTTAGCAGCGGCGTTAAAAACAATTACGTTAATACTGTTAAAGATATCAATGAAGCGCACTATAACGACGTAACGCAAGTAGTGCACGCGCAAGAAAATGGCTGGAACGGCTATTATATCCTTGCAGTTTTGGCGGCGGTTGTTACCTATCTATCAAGCCTTGTTGCAGAGCTTGGCAACAAACTTAAAAGAGAAAAAGCGCCTAAAAAGCCTAAGCAAAATCAGTTTATCAAATCAAGCGAGCCTGAAACTCAAACCTCCCCTACCGCGCAAATGGCGGGCAGTATGAAATGGATGAAATTCTTACTTCCAGTGATGATGGTTATATTTGTTATCACCTCGTCAGCGGCGTTTGGTATTTATGTTGTAACGCAAAGCATCGTAAGCATCGGGCTGGGCGCGCTTATAAATGTGATAGTAAATAAATTAACCGCTAAAAAACAGTTGGAAGTTGCCGAGTATTTGGCTAAAATAGAAAGCAAGAAGAAGAAATAGGAGAACGCAAATGAAATCAATCGAAACTCAGGGCAAAACCGTTGACCAAGCCATAGAACTTGGGCTTTATAAACTTAACACCACGCGTGACCAAGTTAAAATCACCATCTTAGAAGAGGCCGGGCTTTTTAACAAGGCGCGCGTAAGGCTAAGCCTTAACCAAACCAGCGAAGAAGAAGGCAAAGTGCTTGCTATCGCTGAGGAACTTACCAAAAAAATGGGGCTTAATGTTGACGTGTTTGTTGAAGAAACCGAAGAAGGTTTTTCATGCAACATCACGGGGCGAGACGCTGCCCTTGCTATCGGTAAACATGGTGACTGCTTGGAATCAATCGGATATTTAATCAATCAAATTTATAATAAAGGCAAGGCGCACGCAGAATACAAGCGAATCAGCGTTGACAGTGATAATTATCGCGCCCGCCGCGAAGCCACCCTTGTTATCCTTGCTAAAAAGATGGCAAGCAAAGCAATCCGCGAGAACCATAACGTTAAACTTGAACCGATGACAAGTTATGAGCGTCGTATTATTCACGCAACTTTGGCCGACAACAGCAAGGTTGAAACCGAAAGCCAAGGAAACGAACCTAATCGTTTTGTTGTAATCAAGCTGAAACTTAATAATCACAAAAAGGCTGACACTAAAACTGACGCACAACAAGCGCAAGAAGACAGCACTTCTACCCGCGCCGACAACGATTAATTTAACTTAATTCAACTAACTATTAATTTAACCTAATTTGACCAACTAAAGTGACTTATAAAAAGACCCTTCAACTTGGGGATTGCCCATTTTGAAAGGTCTTTTTTAATAATTATTTAAATACATTCGGCTTAGTTAAATTATTTTTTGTTGACAATACCAACGATTTGTTCCCACGTCTCTGGAAAAAACATAGATAAAACAACTACTGCGCACAAAACTAAGAACAAAATTTTAAACACAATGCTGCGGTTGCTTGTAAATTCAAGCCCAGTGATAGCAACAACAACAAGCGGCGCCCACGTTTTGCAAACCATCAAAATGTTATACATACTGTCAGGCAAAAATGCCCATTTGGTGTGAATTATAAGCAAAACATAAACAACAACCGTCAAAAACGCGCAGATGCCGCCAAGCCAGTCAAGCGCAAGCTTCATCCCTGAATTTTTTTCTTCTGCCATAAGCCCCCCCCTAAAAATTAATGTTTCTAACTTTATTATATTGTGTTGCGCGAATTTTGTCAATCTTTTGGGGCAGCGTGAAATGTAAACACGCAGAAATTATTAAAAGTTATTGCATTTTTTCGCAATTGTTGTATAATAATCGTATGTTAGATTCGAAAAATAACACAATAGTTGCCCTCTCTACCCCGCTGGGTGTTGGGGCGATTTGTATAGTAAGGCTTTCAGGGGACGACGCCGTAAACATCGCAGACAAGGTTTTTGTTAGCATAAAAAACAAAAAACCAAGCGAGTTTGAAGCGCGCAAACTTGAACTTGGTACCTTTAAGGCCAACAACTTTAACGAACAAATATTGTGCGTTGTTTTTCGTGCGCCATTTTCGTTTACTGGCGAAAATTTGGTTGAATTTCAGTGTCATGGCGGTGTAAAAATCGCTGAGGGGATTATAGAAACCCTAATAGACAACGGCGCCACAATGGCCGGCAATGGCGAATTTTCAAAGCGCGCGTTTTTAAATGGCAAACTCAGTCTTGAAAAGGCCGAGGGTATGATGGATATGATAAACGCCGAAAGTGACGCCGAAATCCGCGCGGGATACAACCTGCTTGATGGCGAACTGGGCAAGCTTGCAATTAGCTCTCAAAAAGCGCTTATTGACGTTTTAAGCGAGGTTGAGGTTTCGTTTGACTATCCAGAAGAAACGATTGAATATATAACGCGAAATAACCTTTCAAGTCGCCTAACTAAGATTAAAAACCAAATAGACGCACTTGTTAAAACTGGTACGGCGGGCAAACAGATTACCGGCGGCATAAGTCTTTTGATTTTGGGAGAGCCAAATGTTGGCAAAAGCAGCCTGTTAAATGCCCTAACCGAAACCGACCGCGCGATTGTAACCAACGTCGCGGGCACCACGCGTGACACAATTGAGGCACCTCTTGAAATCAATGGCATCAAATTCAAGCTTATTGACACGGCGGGCATTCATGAAACGCGTGACCTTGTTGAGCGCATTGGCATTGACAAAGCCAAATCTCTTATTAAATCTGCCGACTTATGTTTGGTTATGGTTGACGCATCAAAACACGAAGACGAGCATGATAAAAGTGTTAAAGACTTAACAAAAAACGCAAAACGCATCATTATTGGCAATAAAATTGATAAATTAGCGCAAAAAACGGGCTTTTTGCAATCAGCTGACATTTATATATCAACTCAAAATCGCGGCGATATTGAGCGCCTTAAAACCCAAATTTATGAGTTGAGCGCCGATAAAAATATCACCAACGGCCTTGTTGTAACAAATGCAAGGCATCTTGACGCCTTAAAACGCGCGTCAGGACACCTTGAAAACGCACTGCAAGCGATTGACACCCAAACGCTTGACCTTGTTTCAATTGACCTCAACCTTGCCTACTCTGCCCTTGGCGAAATAACGGGCAGCACAACTGGCGAAGATATTATTGATGCCATTTTTGCAAAATTCTGCTTAGGAAAATAAATTTTAAAAATTAAATTAAATAAATAAAACAATATCAAACAATTAATTATTAATTAAAGTATTAATTAAAAATTTATTCATCTATGCAAATATACAAACTAAACAACTTCTAACTATCAAATCTGCGCAAAAATATTTAAAATTTGCGCATTTTTACAGCAAAAAGTTAAAAATTTAACTAAATTTTATTATTTTAATATATATTTTGCAGTTTTTAAGCGGTTTTTATAAATAAATTTCTATATATTGCGCAAAACCTGCAAATTTAATTCAAAAAGGAAGAAAAATCAATGGAAATTGAAAAGTTTGACAGTGTTGTTATTGGCGGCGGGCACGCTGGCGTTGAAGCCAGCCTTGCGCTTGCGCGTACGGGTAATAAAACGTGCTTGGTGACATTAACAAAAGACAGTCTTTCATTTATGCCTTGCAACCCGTCAATCGGCGGCACTGCTAAGGGACACCTTGTTTGCGAGATTGATGCGCTTGGCGGCCAAATGGGATTGTCGGCCGATGCTAATAGTTTACAGATACGTATGCTTAACCTTGGCAAGGGGCCGGCGGTTTACAGTCTTCGCGCGCAGATTGACAAAAACGCGTATCACCGCAATATGCTTAAAATTTGTGAGGCGCAAGAAAATCTTACCATTCTTGAGGGTGAGGCGGCTGAAATTGATGAAACAGACGGTCGTGTAAGCGCGGTAAAGTTAACAAGCGGGCAAGTTTTAAATACGCAGTCGGTTATTGTGTGCTGCGGCGTATACCTTAATTCGCGCACCATCACGGGTGAGGTCATAAAACTTGGCGGCCCGGCGGGTTTTGAACGCGCAACAAAACTCACCCAAAGTCTTGCTAAACTTGGGTTTGAGATTCGCCGATTTAAAACGGGTACTCCGCCACGTCTTGACGGCGACACGATTGATTACAGCAAGTTTGAGGTTCAAAAAGGCGATCGCAATATTCAGTCATTTTCATTCTTAACCAAAAAGACGCCGAAAAATATCTGCGTTTGCCACCTTGGTTACACGACGCTTAAAACCAAAGAAATTATCCTTAAAAATCTTAGCCGCGCGCCAATGTATAACGGAGTTATCAGCAGCACGGGGCCGCGCTATTGCCCATCGATCGAAACCAAGATTGTGCGCTTTGCAGACCACGACCGCCACCAACTTTTCTTAGAGCCCGAAACTCTTGAAACCAACGAGATTTATCTTCAAGGTATGAGCACGTCTATGCCAAGCGACGTCCAAACCGAGATGGTTGAAAGCGTAAACGGTCTTGAACACGCCAAAATCACCAAGTGGGGATATGCGATTGAGTATGACTGCATCAACCCCCTTAACCTTTACCCTACGCTTGAATTTAAAAAGGTTAAAGGGTTGTTTTGTGCGGGGCAGATTAACGGCACAAGCGGCTATGAAGAGGCGGCGGCGCAAGGGCTTTTGGCCGGCATTAACGCCAGTCTTTATAACAGACAAAAATCTCAACTAATCTTAACGCGAGACAACAGCTACATTGGCGTTTTGGTTGACGACTTAACAACCAAAGGCACCAACGAGCCATACCGAATGATGACCAGCCGCGCCGAATACCGCCTGCTTTTAAGGCAGGATAACGCCGACCTACGCCTTACGCAAATCGGCCGTGACGTTGGCTTGGTTGACGATAATCGTTACAGAGTTTTTACGCACAAACTTAAACAAATCGCGCGCGCCAAGCAGCAGTTAAACACGCGCCTTACGCCAAGTGAAGTCAATGATTTTCTAGCGCGTCACGGCGAAAGCCCTGCCCTTCGCGGGATAACAATTGAAGATCTTTTAAAGCGCAGCAAGATTTCTATTTTTGATATCAAAAAAGAGTTGAATTTATTTCGCGGGTTTTCACGCGATGTTCTTAACCAAGTTGGCATCGACGTTAAATATGCGGGCTATCTCATGCGCGAAAAACAGCTGATTGAACGCAACAAAAAGCTAGACGAAAAACCAATTCCTGACGATCTTGACTTTATGAATTTGCATGGAATACGTATCGAAGCGCGCCAAAAACTTGCCGAAATTAAACCAAAAACTATCGGCCAGGCCAGCAGGATAAGCGGCGTTAACCCCGCAGACATAACCATTTTGCTGCTCTATTGCAAAAAATAAAACAAACCAAATTCATCACAAATACATAAAAAATAAACTACCCCCCCCTAAAATGCGCCCCAAACGTAGAAAAAACCTAAGAAAAATTAACTTTTTTTGAGTTTAGTGTTTAAATTGTTTGCCAAAAAGGAAAAATTCAGGTAAAATTAATGTAACAAGCAGGTAATCCCTGCTAAACAAGGAGGTCGCATTTTATGAATAAAAGCGAATTTTTAAGAGCTATCGCTACTGAAACAGGTTCAACAATCAAAGATGCAACTGCTTTCTATGATGCATTCGTTAAAACTGTTAATGTTGCTATGGCAGAAGATGAAAAAATTGCATTGGTTGGCTTCGGTACTTACGAAGCTAAAAAGAAACCAGCAAGAACTTGCACCAACCCTATGACTGGCGCAAAAGTTAAAGTTGCTGCTTGCAAAGTTCCTGTTTTCAAATTCGGCAAAGCATTCAAAGACGCTTTAAACTAATTTAAACAGACCAAAAATAGGCTTAATCTTAAGCCTATTTTTATTTTGTTTTTTCCTAGATTTTTATTTATCCAATTATGTTAATTTTTATTTAGATATTTTCAGGTAAAATCTTAATTTTGTTTATTTTTATTAAGTTAATTATTTTAATCAATTATTTTGTTATCAACGGCTGCGCGAACGCGACTTGCGTGCTCGGCTAAGATTGCCCAAATAATTGTTGCAAGTTGCAAAGGTATACCAATTAAAAATATAAGCCAAATATTATATTTTATTGCGCCGATATAAATGGTAGCAAGCACTGACCAAATCAACAGTGAAATAATAGTAAAAGTTATCCATTTTTTACCCCAAATACAATTTAATACAAGCATAACAATAAGCGTTACCGGCACGGCGATGATAAAGCAAAACCACGCCCCTTTTACGCCCACAAGTTCAAGCACAACAAAAGTTATCGTTGCGATTATCCAAACCACTATGCTTGCAAGGATGGTAATTAAAGTTGATGACAGACTTATATGTTTAGTCAGTCGTATCATCCTTGGGTTTTGTTTGTTAAGCAAAAAGTCAACTTTAACACCAAACATATCGGCAATTTGCTTTAAAACGACAACATCTGGGATGCTTTCGCCTCGCTCCCACTTGCTTACGGCCTTATCACTGTAATTAAGTTTTTCGGCCAGTTCAAGTTGCGTCAGTCCTGCCTTTTTTCGCAGATTTGAAATATTTTCTGCTATCACGTTATTCAAGTTTTCCATACAATAATTATAGCGCTTAAAAATCAAATTTACAAGCATTTTTGTTAGTATTTCTGAGCAGGTCTACTGTAAGTAGAGTTGATTTTACACAACTCTACTTTAAAAAATTTAACAGTAGCGCAAAATGATGCCGTTTAGGTAGTCAACCACCACGCCAGTGAGTATACTAACAATGAAAACCAAACGGGCAATCTTTATTTGCCCTGCCGCGCAAATTAAAAAATCCTAAGCGCACAAGCATTCTGGTTTTTAATTTAAAATATAAGAGGGAATTTATGAAAATAATTATTACTGCAGAGTCTACCATTGACTGTCCACAAGAACTTTTAAATCAATATAATATTAAAACCGTGCCATTCACTATTATCCTTGGCGAAAAAGAATATTTTGACGGCACAATAACCAACGAGGACGTGTTTGCGTTCGTTAAGCAAAACAAGGTGTTGCCTAAAACCAGTGCCGTTAACTATGACCAATACAAGGCCTTTTTTGAACGCGTTTTAAAGGAAGAGGGCGCCGACGCTATCATTCACTTTTCGATTTCAAGCGGATTTAGCAGTGCTATCAACAACGCCAAAGAGGCCGCCAAAGACGTCGGAGGCGTGTATATTGTTAACTCGCTGTCGCTGTCAACAGGCATCGCCCTTCAAGCCATCAAAGCAAGTGAAATGGCCGCTAGCGGCGCAACCGTAGACGAGATTTTGGCCGAGATGGAAACGACCGTTAAAAACACGCAAGCAAGCTTCGTGCTTGACAGGCTTGACTATATGTATAAGGGCGGTAGATGCTCAGCCATCACGCTCTTGGGTGCCAACCTTTTGTCGCTTAAACCACAGTTGTCGGTAGCCGATGGATCGCTTCGCGTCAATAAAAAATACATTGGCAAGCTTGACAAAGTCATCAAAAAATATTGCGCGGATATAATTGCAGCCTCGGGAGAGGTTGACACCAAGCACGCCTTTATCACTTACACCACCGCCACCGACGAGATGGTAAGTGTTGCGCGCGCCGCTTTAACCGAACGCGGCTTTGAAAACATTCACGAAACCCGCGCAGGTTGCACCGTGTCAAGCCACTGCGGCCCATACACGCTTGGCATACTTTTTATAAGGAAGTAACGAAATGGAAATAAACAAAAACACCAAAATTACGGTTTTTGGCGATTCAATAACCAAGGGTGTTGTCACCAGTAAGGGGCGACGCCAGGTGGCTGAGTGCCCCGCCGTTAGCATTGTTGAAAACACGCTTGGCGTGAAGATAACCAATCACTCTACCTTTGGCCAAACCCTTTCACGCCTTGTGTCTCGCGGGGATATTGATAAGTTTATCGGCGATATTAACCCCTCAGACGACAATGTTGTAATCATAAGCCTTGGCGGCAATGACAGCGACTATGACTGGCCAACCGTTGCCCAAAATCCCGAGTTTGACCACCAGCCCAAAACACCACCAAAAGAGTTTAAACGCCTTATGCTTGACACTATTGACAGGCTGCAAGCAGCCGGAGTACGCGTGTGTTTAACCTCTATCGCCCCGATGGACAGTAAGCGCTTTTTTGACGAAATCATATCAAAACAGGCCGACCCAAGCCGTGTGCTTACCTTTCTGCACGGCGATATTGAGAACCTTTATCGCCATCAAGAGTATTTTAATTCAATCGTCATCAAGTGTGCACAAACCAAAAAATGTCATTTAATTGATATAAGAAGCAAACTTTTATACTGCCGCAACTATCTTGACTTTTATTGTGACGACGGCATCCACCCAAACGAACTTGGCCAACGAAAAATCGCCGAAATAATTTTAAAGCAATTAAAAATTAAGTAGTTAAATATTGCATAACATAACGAAAGATAGTTCAAATTAATTAAATAATTAGTTGTATAATTAAATATATTTTTCTTTCATTTAAAGTTAGTTGATTACTATAATTAAATATTTATGTATTAAATAATTGATATTTTATTAAAAACAAAATATTAAATTCAATAAAAAAGCCCCTTTAAGGTTAAGTCTTAAAGGGGTTAATTTTTTTGTTAATTATTTTCTTTTCTTTGAAGTTTTTTTGCCACAAGCACTAAGTATAGCAGTAGCGCCGCCAAGTGCTGCAAAAATTGGGATAAGCCATGGTGAGAACAATGCTTTGTAACCTGTTACAGTGTTGGTTACTGGTACTGTGTATTTTGCATTACCATTGAAAACCAAAATCGCAACAACAGCAGCAACCGCGCAAATGATCATAACCGCGCCTAAAATCTTTTTAAGCAAATCGGTTTTGCCAGGTTTTGTTACTTTTGTTAAATCAAGAACATAAAGCAAAACAAACAGCACGCCAGCAACAAGAGCAATAATAGCCAAAATGCCAACAAATTTTGCCCAGAATGTTGGGAATGTTTTGTCTAACACTTTAAATGCGTTTTCAGCGTTTGACCAATCTGCAAATAAGCCAAGTGAATCTTCACTTACATTATTACCAGCATAATAAACCCATGAACCTAAGCAAAGTGGCAAAATAAGCAAAAGCGAGAACAGGCTTGCAATTGCGCCCCAAATAAGTCCTTTATTTTTCATATCTTCCCTCCTTGATATTATTATGCAAAAAAACCATCAGCGTGTCAAACAAAAATAGCGTCATTTATATTTTTATAACAACCAAAAGTTTAGACAAGTTGCACAAAAATTTGACATTATTACCAACAATTTCACAAAACCCTATTGACAACAACGCGCCCGAGTGTTACAATGCGCCTGTAATTAAGTTTGAGTTACTTATTACTGAAAAAAGGAAAAATCCTATAAAGGCTGTTAAGAACTTTTCCCACTCTTAACAAGCTAAAAACTCATTTTGTTTTATCCAGCAAAAAGCCTTGGTTAATTTCCAAGGCTTTTTGCGTGCTGTAAATTTACTATTTTCTTTAAAAATTAAACTTTTTAATCTATATTATCTATATCTTAAGCAAATCAATTTATACGTTTAACTGAAATAAACCAGCTTACTTTATCTCCCCCTTCCAAACTAATTTTTGTTATGCTGGAAGGTTTTGTTTGGGGTCTGTGGCGGCGATTAGTACGGGCTGTTTCTTTTCTTTGACCCTTGTTTTAAAATCGCTAAACATCCCGCCCCAATTGGCCACAACGTAGATGATAAGCGCCGCAACAAACGTCACAACCGACACAATCATCGTCCAAAACAAAATCTTTTCAACCTTGTCTTGCTTGGTCACTTTCGTTTCAGTATTCATAAACTCTCCCCACATTTTTTACAATTTTAAACTAATACACAGGTCTATTATTTTTAGCAAAAAAGACAGCGTAACCTTACGCTTGGGTTACGCTGACAGTTGCGATATAGGAATAGGCCTTGTTAGCAAGGTGTGTTTCGTTGGTGCTTTCGTCAGCAGGCCACTCCCAATAAACGGTTATGGTGGCTTTTTGGTTGTTTGGGTTTTCCTCATCGCGCGCAATTGAACCCGTTGCCTTGCCCGACCCCACCGTTATTTTTTGCCCACCAATCGCGAAATTAAGCGGCGGGTACTCTGTGCTGCTATCGGCGGCGGCTATCGAAATCTCCCAATTAACGGCCACCTCTCCCTTAGAGCAATCGATGTTGATATCAAAACTGCCCTTGCTTAGCGGCGCAATCACCCCGTCTTTTATGCGCGAATCACTGTCAGCCGTGGTGCCGATGTCTATCTTAAACGACTGACCCGTAAACAGGTCAACGTCGTTAACAACCACATACCATTTAGCCCCGCGCGCACTACTATCAGATGAAATAAGGGTCAAAAATCTAGCGTTGGTTGTGGCAACACTCGCCGTTATGACCATCGCAAGCAGAACGAACAAAACTATGATACGCTCAGTATGTTTGTTAAGTTTCTTTTTCAAATTGCTTTATCCTTATTAGTTTTTGCAGCCAGATATTGAAGTTTTGGGTGACTACTCTTGCTCGCCGTCAGCCTTGTTCCCAAGCGCCCCAACGCTAGTGACTTTCGGGTCAATAGCCTCGCCGTCTACCGTACCAGCGTTATTAGCCTCGCCGTCTACCGTACCAGCGTTATCAGCCTCGCCGCGCTTTGCGTCAACGTTAGCGCCGTCAGCCGTCACACCGCTTAACTCGGCGCTTCCCTCGCCCGCCGCTTCAAGCGCGTTTATCTGTTTTGTAAGTTTATTTTTTTCTATCGACTTACGAATAAAGTCAATAAGTGCGGGCAACTCAACAAGAATTATAGCAACGATAACCAAAAGCGCGATGCCCCAGCCCGACTTTAAAAAATCCAAAAAGTAACCAAATTTAGGCAATGTTGCAATAACTTTTCCAACAATCTCGTTATCGTCTTTAAAGTTAGCGTCAGCAGAATTGCCAATATAGTCGCCTTTTGTTGCATACTTTCCATCGTTGGTGATTTCGATTATGCGGTGAGTTACAGGCTTACCATCGGTGTCAATAAATGTTATAACGTCGCCAACTTTATAGCTTGATTTGTGCGCAATAATAACCACGTCGCCAACCATAATGGTAGGCTCCATACTTCGTGTTACAACCTTAGCCGACCCCACTCCCAAAAAAGTAGGCACAGGGTTGCCATTTTTCATTTTTATCATACAAACAACGTTTGAAATAAGCAAAAGCGCGCACAAGCCAATCAGCACCCATTTAATCACGGTGCCGACAATTCCCCACACCTCTTTCGCCGATTTTTTCGGCTTTTTAGGCAGGTCTTGTATCGATTGCATTTCAAGTTGCGTTGTTTCCATATCTATCCTTTTTTAAGTATGTCCTTTTATCCAACAAACTCGGCCGAAACGGTAAGGTCAAGCTTATATTCATATTGATGACTTCCGATATTAGTGTCTTTTTCGTCGCTGATATTCGGGTTCCACCACCAGTGCAACACAAGCGCTTGCGTCGCCCCTGGGTCAAGCATCAATTGAATAGTAGATTTGCCATTCTTGCCAAGCTGAACATAGGTTGTGTCAGCCGTGCCACGCTCGCCGATAAAATACCTTGCGCGCGTGTCGTCCGTAAGTTTATACACCATCGGCCAGCCGTATTTGTCGTCTGAGGCAAGGGTCACTGAATAATTAATCGCATGCGTGTCTTCATTTTTGATGATAAACACGTACGTTCCCTTGTCGCCAGGCGCAATACACTTGTTGTCATACTGGCTTGATTTAAAGATGGCAAGCTTGCTGTATTGCTTCCAACTGCGCTCTCCTACTTGGCTTAAAACGTCAATAACTGGCGCGCGTTTAAGATAGTCTGGCTCGCTGTTGTCTTTAATAATCTTTCCAAGCACAACGCTGGTTACCGCCGTAACAAGCAACAGGGCGACCAAAAGCGGAAGCAAAATCGTGGTCGTTTTATTGGTCTTGATAGTTCCAACAAACTCGGCCGACGTCTGCGCACTCGCCGCCTTTTTGCGATAAATGTTGCGCTTAGCGTCAATCGTTGCAATAACGGTGCCGCGGTCAACAATTTCGTTTTTGTTAAAGCCCGAGGCCTCATCGCGGGTAACGATACGTCCCCAAAGTCGGCCATTCAAATCAAAAATCTTATTACCCGAAACCGAGCCGATTACCTTACCGTTACCGTCAATAACGCGCTTGCGACCAAAGCCTAACCTAGGCTTGTCAATAATCGGTGCTCCCGTTAACGAATTTTTGAATTTGTTATTATCCATTGTATCCTTTTGTGTGAATTAAAGGTCGCCGTATCAACTTTTCCCAAAAATTGATTTTACCCCATAATTAGTATGAGTAATTTTCGCAAAATAATTAGCAGGACGCCATTGTCCTGCTATCATTTTACCACAATCATTTAAATTATTAAAACATTTTTTGCCATTTTCTTATTTTTTTTACAAGCCAACCGTTATTACACTAGCCCCTGTCCCTGTCATTGCGAAGAGGATGCAGACCCATTGTTAGGGGAAGAGACGACTGTTGATAGCGAAGCCATCGCCCCCTTGGGGGAGAATGGTCGCAGTAGAGCGTGAAGCGACACGAGACAGAGGGGGTTTAAAATCAACTTGAAAAAGCGGACTTAGACCCCCTCCGCTTTACTACGCTTAACGCTTGTAAAGCAATCCTCCCCCAAGGGGGCGGAGGCCGCATTTCAACTTTTAACTTTCAATCACCAAGCCCAGCGCGGCTTTATTTTTTTTCTTTTAAAATCTGCGTGCGAATTTGCTCGGTTTGGCGCTGAATGCTTACTATCGCGGTATGCGCCTGCCTTAAGCGCACAAACGCCCGCTTAAACTCCACCGACCCCTCAAAATGCGGGATATACGCAAATTCAAGCGCACAATTATGGCAAAAATAGTTTCTCTCGCGCGCCAATGTGAAAAGCATATCATAGGCATCAAGGCTAAAAAAGTGCTGCTTGCGCGGTTTGTCCAACTCTTTAAGCCGCCTTACCATCTCGCCCAACCCCTTGCTTGTTTCGTCAATCTCTTTCTTGTTTTTAATAACGTCGCCTACTGACAGCCCCGCAAATATCCACCTTAAATCACTTTCCATCAGCTGATACAACAAAATCGTCTCGCCCAACAAATACTTATACTCACCAAAATTATCCATACCTCTATTTTATCACAAACATCCCAAATCTCCAAATTATCCAGCCACCACTTTGCCACAAATTACCCAATCACTACCGCAATTATCATTACAAGCGTACGCCTCCGCCCCCTTGTCATTGCGAGGAACGTAGTGACGTGGCAATCCCCTTGTTAGAGGAGTGTCATTGCGAGCGTACGCCTCCGCCCCCTTGGGGGAGGATTGCTTTACAAGCGTTAAGCGTAGTAAAGCGGAGGGGGGCTAAGTCCGCTTTTAATGTTAATTTTAGACCCCCTCTGTCACTGCGTGACCACCCTCCCCCAAGGGGGCGGAGGCCTTGTCATTGCCAACACCCTAAAATTGGCAACAAAAAAAACACGGTCATCGCCAAGTGACAATCCGTGTTTTTAAATGTGTTTATCTTAATTTAACTGATATTAAATTAAGCACCAGCACCTGCAACAACTTGTTCAGCTTTAATTGAAATTGAAACTGAGAAAGTTGAGTTGGTTGCAGCACCCTCCGTTAATGCAAGGGTTAATGTTGGTAATTCAAAACCAAGTTCATTGCACATATCAGCGCTGGCAGCCTCAAGTTTAGCAATGCAATAACCTACAAAAGTATCGAAAAGGTTGTTATCAGCACCAGTATCGCTTGAACCGTCACCTTTCAAGGTTGTCCAGTTAATGCTTGCATTTAAATCGGTGATTTTAGCAGCAGCTGTACCTTTAAAAGCTGAAACAAGAATTTCATTTGCAGCCAAGGAGTCATCTACTGTCGATTTCTTTGCACCTGCACTAATTTCCGTTTTAGTTTTTACAGTTGCATCAGCTTCTGTTGCAAAAATTGCGTTAACAATTTTTAACATGATAGCGCTAGTGTCTGCGCCTCCAACTTTAATAAGATCTGTTGGAAGTAAGTCTGCTTTAACGGCACCGCCAGTAAAGTCCCCTTCTCCTGAGATTCCTTTAGTTCCTGCATCCCAATAACCGAAAGCTTTTGCAATGTTGTTGATGTTTAGGTTATAATATGCTACCAATTTGCCCCAGTTTGAATTTTCGGGATGGGATGAGTCATAAGCAAAAACACCAGTACCAGCAGAGGCTGAATCGGTTTGACCAACTGTGATCTTTGTGTCTACTTGGCTAAAGAATTTAACTTCGCCATCATTTTTTGCTGCAGTACCATTGCCTGGGCCAACAAAAGTTGTGGTCGAAGCAAGGTTCAATGTGCCACCATCAGTTAAATAGAAACCGGCAGCATTAACACTACCATTACCACCAACTTTACTTACGAATTTAGCGTAAGTTGAGCCGATAACGCAAGTTGAAATAATTGTTAAAGACAAAACTGCAAAAGCAATTGTCATTAACCAATTTCTCTTTTTCATTTTGTTTTTCTCCTTTTATTTTTCTTGTTGCTTGTGTTTGTAGCTACATAAAACACAAGCGATTGTTTAAAGGGCAACAAATTGCACGCCCTTTAACCGTAGCTTTGGCGCAAAGCTAGCCTTACGCCTATATTCCCCCATACACTTGGCTTGTATGTTGAAACCGAAATTTGCCCCGTTACCTTAAAATTGGTTACAGGTTTTTGTGAGGTAGATTAAATATCCTGTCATTCTCGCTATTACCAGCGCAGCCTCCGCCCCCTTGGGGGAGGATTGCTACGTAGTAGCAGAGGGGGTATCCTATCCTTATTAAATAAGACCCTCTATCTCACTATAAATTTTTTGACACACCGCATCAAACTCACAATTCATTTGATGGTTGTCAAACCTCAGTATTTTAAGACCCAAACTAGTCAAATACTTATCTCTTGTATTGTCTTTTTGGTGGTTGACATCTTCAAAATGCTGACCACCGTCAATTTCAATAACAAGTTTGGCTTTGTCGCAATAGAAATCTACTACATAATCTCCAATAAGTTTTTGACGTTTAAATCTTATAGGTAACCGCCTTAAAAATAAATTCCATAATTTACTTTCCAGCGGAGTCATCTCTTTTCGCATTTTTCTAGCAAATTTTAAGTTGTATCTGTTGTATTCTAAGCGGATGTTAAACCCCCTCTGTCACTGCGTGACCACCCTCCCCCAAGGGGGCGGAGCGTTATTCAATATTATTAAGTCCTTTTATACAACCTTTGCAAGTAACACAGAGAATATTTCGTTTCTTCCGCCATTACCAGCGTCAGCTCCGCCCCCTTGGGGGAGGATTGCCGACAGGCGGAGGGGGGGTATAACCAGCCTAATCTTTCTTTTCAAGGTCGGCGAGTTTCTTTCGCAGTTCTTCAAGTTCGTTATTTGCGCTTTCATTAGACGCACGTTGCGCTTTTATCTCTTCATTACGTTTAATGAATTCATAAACAATAAATGCAACAAGAGGGATACCAATACAAACGATCAAGCCCCAAGTGCCTTGCATCCAATAGATAAAGCTTCCAAGGCCATTGATTTTTGAGGTATATCGCCCCTCAATCTGAGGCGCATACACAGCGTCGTCCATATTGATAACAACCATTTCGCCATTTTCGTTATATTTGATTGTTCCATCCGCCTGACGTTGGTTGTTAATACCATAAGTTCTGAATTTAAGTTGCCCCGCATGTTCGCCATCGGTTTCGGTGGTTATATCATATATTTTGTGGGTAACAACGGTGCCTAAGGTCTTTCCGTCATCTTCATACTCACGATAAGTGATAACATCGCCAGGTTTTAAATCTTTAACGTCAACAACCTGCGTAAAGATAAGGTCGCCCTTTTTAATGGTTGGATACATTGAGTCACTTAAAACGATAAGTGGTTTATAGCCGAAAATCGTTGGCAAATCGTTAGGGTGAATAATAGATTTAAAAATCAAAACAATATTCATCAAAAGCAAAGGCAGCATCAAAACGCAAAGCCCGATACTTACCCAAAACATTGTTATTTCGGCGGCTGATTTTTTTCTTTTTGGCTCGGCGACCTCGGCGTTTGGCGCACTGCTTACAACGCGCGACTCCTCGCTTGACGCGTTAACATCAACCTCGCCCGCTGCTACTGGAGTAGACTCTTCCGTTAAAGACAAAGTCGCGATCCCGTTTTCGGCATTTGCGTCAATTTTTTCGGCATTTGCCTGCGTCTTTGCGGCTTCGGCATTGACTTTATCAGCCTCGCTAAGACCCACATTGGCCGTTAATTTATCATCATCAGCAGATGCAGCAACGGCTTTTGGAGGCCTTCCCCTGCGGGCGCCCACCCCTGTTTGTGCCTTGCTACCGGCGGTTGACTTGCTTGCGCTTGCCTTATCTGCGGCGGCTTTTGACTTAGCAACGCTGGTTTTTGCCCCAGCCTTGGCGCCTGATTTAGCGGTCTTCGCCCCCATTTTCCCTTTTGCGGCCGACTTAGCAGTTTTAGCGTTTGAAGCGTTAACGCTAAGTTCGTCAGTAGTTTGGTTTGTTTTTTCTACCATTTCATTCTCCACTGATTATATTTTCTAACGCGTGGCGCAAAAATATTCGCCATTCGTCAAAAAACTACTCTTTTCTACAAACTGATTTTACCACACTTACTTTACCCTTGGCAAACAATTTTGCCCACTTTTTGAATTTTTTCGCCCACAGAAACAATAATAGCCCCCGCCACCTTGAATACGCTAAATAACCCCTCGCTTTTGCCTATTTTAAAGTTAGGTGACAACCTTGCGTTTCTTCCCTAAACAATGCACCAAAGACAGTCGCTTTTGTTGTATGCGTAACTTGCTACCCCCCCCCACGCCACATTAACAAAAACCTTTTTATAATTTTTAGCAGACCTTTATAAGTTCACAATAATAGAGATGAATCATATAAAAATAAATAAACGGGTTAAAAGATTATTTTTGTGGCGTATCGTTTTCAAATTGGGTTATTAACAAATTTTAAAAACTTGTTAAAAACTCTTGCAATTTTGCAAGAAATATGATACTCTATCGTCGTACACCTCGCGCAGGTTTTGCATATGTCGTCGTCCTAACGCACAAAATAAAACAGCGTATAGCCCTGATGCCCAACGCATAGCAATGTCGCAACGCACAAAATTTATCCCGCGCACCGCATATTTCATTATGCTGACAGGTGAACATCAAACTGAATATGGAGAGTTGGCTGAGCGGTCGAAAGCAGCGGTCTTGAAAACCGTCGTAGTGAAAGCTACCTGGGGTTCGAATCCCTAACTCTCCGCCAGTAGAGAACTGTACGCACCCTCGTGAAAATGAGAAATGCGTGCAGTTTTTCTTTTTACATGAATGTTTTAGTGCAATTATTCCTTTTGAAAAACCAAAGATTGAAAATCCATCTCAATTGAATTGGATAAATTTACAAAGAGTTGAACATGGAAAATGGATGAAGAAAAGTGTGGACTAATGATACCTTATCTTTTTATAAGATCCTTGTTAGAAGATTAAAAGTTAAAATTTATTTAAAAATAGAACTAAAATCTAACAAATAGTTTTTTATTTAAGAAAAAATGTATACAAATTCTATAATTTGAACTTGTCTAAACTATAAGGTTTTTTAATTGTAGTCTCTTTTATGCAGACACAAAAAAAGCATATCTAGGGAAATTCCTAAAATATGCTCTTTTTTAATTATTTTCAAGCCTTATTAAAAGTTTGTTATTCTGTGTTAGCTTTTAGTGATATAGAAATCAACACTTTCTTTTCCTGCCTGGCTGTCAGCAGTTTTTGTTACTGTAACAAAATATAACACTCCATCAGGTGTTGTTACGTTTAGTTTGTATCCCCCTGAAACACCAGATCCATCTTCTCTTTTAAAAACAACCGATTCACTAGTTGTCACATAGCCTGTTCCTTTTGTGTCAAAATTTAATGTATAAGTTTTTAGATTTGCAGAAGCTTCTGTAGTAAATACAAGATAAAATTTTTCGCCTTTGTTTAGTTGTCTGCTTACAGTGTTGGTATAATTTTGGCCTTCTACAAAGTTAAGGGTTTCAACTTCTGTAAAGGTTTTGTTTGCCAAAATAGGTTTTGCAGTGGCTAAATCAGCAAAACTACTATTGTCAAAATATACCTTATAATTACTGTCGCCATGTACTAACATATCGGTAAAAGCATTAGATGGCGATCTTAAGGCAACCACTTCTAGAGGTATTGTTTTATTCCATATCCAGTGCGGTATATTTTACACATTTGCAGATAGTTTTATGACAACACTGGTTTTAGCACTAATTTGTTGTTTTATGGTTATAACTCTTTTATCTGCACTAAATTTATACTCAGCGCCTAAGTAGTCATCAGTAACTCGATTAAGTTTGTTTTCAGCATCTTCTTGGGTATTGTAAAATTCTATACAGTTATCTTCATTTATAACATAGAACCTTCCACTATCGATTTCACCACCAATGGAAATATTAACGCCACCATTTTCATCAAAAGTAAGAATAAATGTAGAAGATATTGCTTTTGCATTTTCTTCACTTCCAATTTCTTCCATTATAGTGTCTTTGTCATCACCCCAATTGATAGTTATATCGCTTTGCTTGTTTAAAACAGTGTAAGTTACTCCTTTTTCGCTGATTGATTTGTTTCCACAAGCGGTCATCATAAACATCGCCGGAATGATTAGGCAAAGGGCTAAAACAAAAGCCCATATTGATTTTTTCTTTGTCATATTTTTCCTCCTTGTTGACAAATTCTGAAAGATTGCAGTGGAGTAAAATCAAGAGTTTCTACAATCTTTATAAAGATTATAACATACTCTTTTTAAATTTGTATATTTTTTTTAATAATTTACTAAAAATATCTATAAATTTATTTTATCTAACACTCTTCATATATAAAATGGTGTTAAACGGACAGAAAAGTTTGTTTTTAATAATAATTTGGGTGTGTACAAAAATGCCAGCACTCCGCCAGTAGGGAGTAATCCGAACTTTTTAGTTTAGAAAGTAAGGAGCAATACAAACTTAATGTATTGTTCCTTTTTTATAGTTAAAATTTTCATAAACCAACAATTAATATATTAGATGCGGGGAAAACCCTATGATGCCTGCGGACAGATTAAGGTATCACCATTCCCCCTTCTCTCGCCTCTTATCTCCTTCCTGCCATATTTATGTAATACTACCCGCATCAAAACACCGCCATTCTCAGTTTTTCATCTTGACGATTTCGGCTGCGGAAACTTAAACTTGTTATGTTTGTTTACACTTATAATTTAACATACTTAAAGTAAGAAGCCAACCAATTAACAGAAAAATTTTTAATTCGACAAAATTCGCGCCTTGTGTTCAACATAATATATTTATTGCAATTTTTTTTATAATAAAAAATATAAGCGTCTGTCAGTTCGTTTGTAGCCTTATGTTGACAAAGACAAGTCACTAGTCTATAATAAACACGAGGTTAATATGGCAAAGGAAAAGAAAAAGCGAGATAAAATTGTTGATAGTAATTTTTATAAAAACGCTAAGTTTCAGGCGCTGGTGAAGGCGGTTTGTGCGGCGGCGCCAACACGCGAGGTGGCAAGCGTCAGCACGTTTAGTTATTGCAAGGGGTTTTCAAAAGAGATTGCAAAGCTTTATGCTGAAAATATCACTGACGCTAATTTGTATAACGCAAGCATCAACACGCTGCGTGCCCAAAGCGCGCTTATGGACCTGTTTGAAGACTATAAAGACTGCTATTCATCGCTTACCGACTTTTCAAACTGCCTTTTTGACGAATTAAAAGAGGACGTGGCACGCAAGTGCACCCTTACAAGCAAAAATCCGCAGGCAGAATATGATTTTAATTCTCGCCAAGAATATAAAAACTCGCGCAAGTTTCGCAAGCAGATTTTTGAAATCGCAATGAACAATGGCCGCCTTGACAATGATACTCGCTGGTTTATTACGGCGCTTATGTTTACGCCAGTGTTTCAGCAACTTCCGTTTTTAGAAAAGCTTGACGACGCGGTTTTAAGCGATAGCGAAGTTGATTCGGGCAAGAAAACGTATGACGAAAAACTTACCGAGATTATAACAAAGCTTTTAAATTCGCGCTCAATTTTAACCACTACCAGCATTTTTGGCCAACAGATTAACATTAACACCGACAGATTTTTAGGGCGCGAAAAAGGCTTTGAAGAAATCCCAAACCACCTTAAAGTTTTGGGCTTTCTTGAAAATTTTAACGCGCTTACTGATGAAAATTCTGCAAAAAATGACCTGTTTTTTGACGGGTTTAGATTTTTTGATAAAAACCTTAACGCCACTACGCCAAACGCGCGCGCCATTCCACATATTTTGAAATTTTCAACCGAACGTGCCAACCAGTCAAGCCTGTGCTTTGACGAAAAATATGCCCGCGCACTTATGATGGCACACAAAACACCCGTAAAAAATAAAGATGGCGAAGACATCGTTTACAGATTCACAAAAAATGACGACAATGGCAAGCAAATTAAGGTTGAAAAACGGCTTTATGAACTATCCGACGTTAAGGGCAACCCTATTGGCGAAAACCACGGGTATTTTTGCACGGTTTATCAAGACTATACAGGCAGTGACGCGTGCGACTTTTCGCTTTTTTATATCTGCGACCCCGAAGGGAACTACCCTATTCAACTGGCGCGCCTTGATATGGTTTCAAAAGAAACAACGTTTGCCTCTGGCAAAGATAAAAACGGAAACAATCTATACAAAACGGAAGTAGCCAGCCACAATCAGCGTGGCAATGAAAATATTAAAACATATTTGCATCTACATACTTACAATCTTATCGACGCCGTTGTTAAAAACCCAAATAAAAAAGCCGAACTTGGCAAAATGGATATATCCTTTAACTTTAACTCAGGCGCTCCTCTTGACTTTCATGACGCGCAAGGCCTTTTTGAAGAAATAATTTTGCCCGAACATGCGCCTTATAACAATTCATACAAGCGCCCTAAACTTACCGATATTAAAGACTTAAATAATGGTAATAACCGTTATGGCCATCTTATGGAACTTGGAAGAATGATGTTTATGGACCCCGAAACCGTATACAGAAAAGCAGAAGAAAAAGAACAATAAAAAAATAATTTAATGTTTATGTAAATTGATATAAAATTAAATAAACAAATAATTAATTAATTTAAATAAATAATTAAATTAGATAAGCTAAACAAAGAATTAAATAAGTAAATTATCAAAAATTTAAAAATAAATAAATATTAGCATAAAAATCAATTTATTTTAATAGAAAACTTAATAAATAAATTTAGTTAGAATTTTTAACAT
>ULRP01060795.1_pt1 | contig 32539 bp, 26 predicted proteins | sample 1955521 | NCBI WGS metagenome assembly ULRP01 (sample SAMEA4835685, study PRJEB28245) | human gut metagenome | biome: gut microbiome; material: fecal sample | place: Denmark | collected 2008
ATAACCGCCGAGAGCCTGGGCCGCAGCTGCCACAGTCCGGCGCAGGTTCGGGCAGTACGGTTCGGTCATATCGACGTGGACGACGCCATTTTCACCGCCGTCGAAGAACGACGTATGGCGGCATTTGGTGAAATCCAGGAACTGGTCGGGCAGGACGAAATCGCCAGGCTTATCGTCGCGGTTCAGGGAGCCTACAGCCGTCGTCGACAAGATAGCCGTGACGCCCAGGCGCTTCAAGCCCAGGATATTGGCCCGGTAATTGATGAGATGCGGCGGAATGGAATGTGTCCGGCCGTGGCGGGGCAAGAAGACGAGTTCCCGGTCTTTATACGTCCCCTGCCAATAATGGATGGTCCCGTAAAAGGTATCCATATAGTCTTCATGGACATTGGATAAAATCTTCGGGTCACAGACACCGGTACCGCCGATGATGGCAATGAGTCCCATGGTAAAACCTCCTTCAAGGATCTAATTCTGCTTATGGCGCTGGGCAGCCGCTTCATACAGCGCTGCCAGTTCGTCGTGAGACAAGACGTATTTAGCCCCGCAATACTGGCAGGTCATTTCTACCTGCGGGTCCTTCAAAAGGGCTTCCTTATCTTCCTGGCGCAGGGACAACAGGGCATTTTCAAAACGCTGGCGCGAGCACGTGCAACGCCAGTACAAATTTTGACGGTAGAGTTCCTTGAAATGCATGCCGCTGAGGATGATATCGATGAGGCCTTCCCCATTCGGATGGTCCTGCAAATACGTCGTCAACGCACCGACCTGGGTGATATTGGCTTCGACACGGGCCAGGTCTTCATCCTTCGCGCCCGGCAGGGCCTGGACGAGGAAACCGCCGGCTGCGGCAATGGTATAATCCTGACTGACCAGGACGCCCAGGCTGATTGTCGACGGCACCTGTTCCGACGTGAACAGATAATAAGCGATATCTTCAGCGATTTCGCCGGACACTAAATCAGCCTGACTCGTATAGGTCGTCTTTTCCGGCGTGAAACGCGTCACCGTCAGCTGGCCGTGCTGACCGACACCGGCAGCGACATCGAGCTTGCCATTGGCCTTCAGCGGCAGGTCGACCTGGGGATTATCTACATAGCCGCGGAGCTTATTCGTATCGAAGCAGTCGGCATGGACAGCGCCTAAAGGCCCGTCACCGGCGACCTTCAGGGAAACGCCTTCGTGGTTCTTGTAGTCCCCGGCCAGCAGGGCTGCGCCGGTCATCGTCCGACCCAGGGCCGCACTGGCCACAGGCGACAAATTATGGCGCTGCCGGGCCTTTTCAACGATGCCCGTCGTCAAGGCAATAGATACCCGGATGAGCTCATCCGATGTATAATGAATAATCTGGTTACGTGTAATCATGTATGTTCTATCCTTTCTTTACAAATCCAGTCTTTATTATACAACATCGGTGCGGACCTAGCCAGTACTGTACCGACAAAAAAGAGGCTGTCTTCCTGCAACAGCCTCGATTCACTATGCTTTTACGGCGATACCTTCCAGATGGAGGAGCGCTATTTTCTTGTCAATGCCGCCGGCATAGCCCGTCGCCCTGCCATTCGCCCCTAAAACGCGGTGACAAGGGATGATGATGGAAATGGGATTATGTCCCACAGCCCCGCCGATGGCCTGGGCCGACATAGCCTTCCCCGTCCGCTCTTCAATTTGTTTGGCCAGGTCGCCATACGTCGTCGTCTGGCCATAGGGAATCTGACAGAGCAGATACCAGACAAGGCGGCGAAAATCACTGCCTTGCGGTGCCAAAGGCAACGTCATGATAGCCGGCATACGGCCGGCAAAATAATCATCCAGCCAGCGCGCAGCCTTACGCAGGATCGGCGTCTCTTCGTCCCGCATCACTTCGCCCTGCAAAGAACCGTAACAATACTTCTGCCCTTCAAACCAGGCCCCGACCAGCGCCGTGTCACTGGCCGCCAGAATCATCGGCCCCAACGGCGATTCATATATCATCTTATAGTACATCACAAGTCACCTCTATCTATATTACTAATCAGGGCAAGGCATTGCCCTTCGTGATTCGCCAAACGGCGACGGTGCGGGCCGCTTCCATGGTCTGCTTCAATCCCGAATCCGGCAAAGCCTGTTCGTCACCGATATGGCCGTTTTCAATGTATAATTTATGATTAAAAGCGCTACGGGATTGCGTCAACGGAGGCAATAAGGATTCATATGAACTGCCAACTGGCAAAATCAAAGCTGCCAAAGTCGGTGCAATCTGCAAATGGCTGCCGGCTATCTGGTCCGAAAATAAATCCGGCGATACGCCATCGCCATAGAAATAACAGGGAATGCCACTCAAAGCCCACAGGGATACATCTGTAGCAAAATTGAACCGTTCTGCATGGTCGCCGGTGACGGCAAAAAGTGTCGACGGGTCGTCGCCTTCGACTTCTTTGATGAATCTCCCCATGACATCATCAGCGTACCAAATATGTCCCAGCTGGTCTATTGTCTTTTTATCGCTAGGAATAGAAGGCGGCAATTCAGCCGTCACTTCATCCCTTGGGAAGCCATGGGCATCGACATCGTAAGCAAATGGCGGATGATTGCTCGTCGTCAAAATGAAATAGAACGTATCTTCCGCATCTTTCTGCATCTGTTCCCGAATCGCATCAAAAAGGATTCCATCCGGTACGCCCCAAGACGAGCTTTCACCTTGATTCGGCAATTCATCGGCACAATGGAACTCATCAAAGCCTTCGCGCAATGTAAAATGCTCGATATCCTGCCAGCTCCGCAATCCGCCATACCAGAATACGGTCTTATAGCCCATGCGTTTCATCATAGCGCCAATCCCTAAGCCATCGACATCACCGTGGCGCCCCATCATGTAGTTGACATACAGGCCGACATCAGGCAGCCCTGTCAAGAACCCATTGAGAGACGTCATCGTCCCATTACCGTTTGACAGGAAATGATACGTATGGGCGCCTTTCGCTTCCAGCCATTGACCCGTACGGGCTAATCCCAAATCGCGATATTCCGGCAGCAAAGGCCATAACGCATAATTTTCCCCTAAAATGACGACGACATGATGCGGCCGGTGAACCAAAGGCGTCCCCACGGTTTTCCGGGTAAAGGCTTCATCCAGCGTAGCCGCCTGTGGATTGCCGCCCAGAACCTGAATGGCCTGGCGCAGCTCTTCAGGCGATACCGAACGCAAGGCCCGTTCCGTAGCCCGTCGGTGAGTCGAATAAGCCCGATAAAGGGCCTGACCATCATCTAAAATAGCCTCATTCAACAACGTATACCGTGTACGGGCAGCACTTTCCCAAGGAACGCCGCTGTCCGAATTGAAAGCTCCGCCAAAACGACAGAATATCCCAAAAATGGGGATTAAGACAGCTACCAGAATGACATATCGGCGAACATGCCGTTTTGGGGTCCAGACCGGGGTCTTCGCTAAACGCAGCCACAAAAAGACAAACAAGACGATAAGTGCGGCAGCCCCGGCCAGACGGGGCCAGAACTGATACTGATGGACAACAGTGTCCCAAATGGCCGCTTTATCATCGGTCATACCGTTGAACAACATGATGTCAAAGGCATGGTGAAAGACCTCATAATAAGGAATCCGGGCCATAAAAAGCACCGTCATAATGGCAATAGCCGCACTCCCTAAGACATTCCGTATTTTCTGAACTGGCCAACGCGGCCAAAAACTGTAAGGAATTGTCGCAAAAACAAAAGGAAAGGCCACAAGGAAAGCCGTCGTCTTCAAACTAATCCGGGCACCGAGCCACAAAGCTTCAGCAATATCTCCTGCTCCGGCATTCCCTAACTGCCCTGAATAAATGATTAAAAAAGCACAGCGGAAAAGTATGAGCAAAATATAGATATAGATAAATAATTTTGCATCTTGCTGGATACTACGTAAAAACCTCAAAAAATCGCCTCGTTTTTTTCTAAACACAAATCGGCATGACGAATGAGCCAAGCCGTTAAAGAAACATAGTCGGACGCCAATGCACAGCTAGTATCTACAGCAGGTTTATATCTTTCACGTACTTCTGCATTTCACCTTTCAGCACGGCCTCAAAGATAAGACCGAAGACCTACTTCAAGGCATCCTGCATGTTCTGGGCATCTTAAAAGCATAGTGCTCAAAAATCTGTTAAGCAATTATACTTTGTAATAAGATTTATACCATTGAGCAAATTTTCCCAATCCTTCTTCAATCGTCGTTTCCGGCGTAAAGTCGAAGTCGCGTTGCAGTTCGCTGACGTCAGCATAGGTCTGATAGACATCGCCGGACTGCATGGGCAGGTATTCTTTTTCGGCCGTCTTACCGAGGGCTTTTTCCAGAACTTCAATGAAATGCATGAGCTGTTCCGGCTTGTGGTTGCCGATATTGTAGATCTTATAGCGGTCGCCCAGCTCATTTTCTTTCGGCGGATTACAGAGCATATTTTCAATGCCCGTGACGATGTCATCGACATAAGTGAAATCGCGATACATATCGCCGTGGTTGTAAATCTGAATAGACTCTCCTTTACGGATTTTGTTGGCAAATTTGAAATAAGCCATATCTGGACGCCCATATGGTCCATAGACCGTAAAGAAACGCAACCCTGTCGCAGGAATCCCATAGAGATGGCTATAGGTATAGGCCATCAGTTCGTCTGATTTTTTTGTTGCCGCATAAAGACTGATGGGATGGTCAACATTGTCCGTCGTCGAAAAAGGCGTCTTCTTCTGGTTTCCGTAGACAGACGAACTGGACGCAAAGAGCAAATGTTCTACTTTATGATGGCGGCAAGCTTCAAGCACGTTAAAAAAGCCAATAATATTAGACTCAATATAGGAACGAGGATGGTCGATACTATAACGTACCCCAGCTTGAGCCGCCAAATTCACAACAATATCCGGCCGAAAAGACTCAAATATGCCATTAACAGCTTTTTCGTCCGCCAAATCGCCTTTGACAAAGGTAAATTCCGGGAACTGTCGAAGAATATTCAGCCGGCTTTCTTTCAAAGAAACGTCATAGTAGTCATTGAGGTTGTCAAACCCAAAGATAGTAGCCCCCATAGTCAATAACCGCTTGGCCAAATGGAAACCAATGAAACCGGCGGCACCGGTAATCAAGACTTTATTTGTACTGTCAAAAGATTTAAAATCTGCCATTATCATCGAATCTCCCTTTAATCACGATCAAAAATATCTCGCGTATAAACTTTATCACGAACATCACTGAGTTCTTCCGACCAACGGTTAGAAATAATAACATCGCTCATTTCCTTGAATTCCTTCAAATCACGGATAACACGGGAATGGAAAAATTCATTGTCTTTCAGAGTCGGTTCGTAGACGACAACTTCAATACCTTTCGCCTTGATGCGCTTCATGACACCCTGAATAGCCGAGGCCCGGAAATTATCCGAATGGCTCTTCATCGTCAGCCGATAGACGCCGACAATGCGGGGATTCTTGGCGATAATCATATCAGCAATATGGTCTTTCCGCGTCCGGTTGGCAGCAACAATAGCCGAAATGAGGTTTTGCGGAACATCCTGGTAATTGGCCAAAAGCTGCTTCGTATCCTTCGGCAGGCAGTATCCACCGTAGCCAAAGGAAGGATTGTTATAAAAATCACCAATACGGGGATCGAGGCAGACGCCTTCGATGATTTCCTTTGTACTCAGACCACGCATTTCAGCGTACGAATCGAGTTCATTGAAATACGCTACGCGCAAGGCCAGATACGTATTGGCAAAAAGTTTGATCGCTTCGGCTTCCGTAGAACCGGTAAATAACATAGGGATATCCTTTTTTACCGCGCCTTCTGCTAGCAGATTGGCAAAGACTTTAGCCCGTTCCGACTGTTCGCCGACGACGATGCGCGACGGATGGAGATTATCATAAAGTGCTTTTCCTTCTCGTAAAAATTCCGGCGAAAACATGATATTATCCGTATGATATCGTGCTTTTACCTGTTTCGTATAGCCAACGGGAACTGTCGACTTGATGACCATGACGGCTTTTGGATTGATATCTAACACCTCTTCGATGACCGTTTCCACTGACGATGTATCGAAGAAATTCTTCTGCGAATCATAGTTAGTCGGCGTCGAAACGATGACGAAATCTGCATCCGAAAAAGCTTCTACAGGATCTAATGTTGCCTTAAAATGTAAATCGTCACGCTGTAAAAAAGCCGAAATATCGCTATCAATAATCGGAGATTGTCCTTCATTTAATAAATTTACTTTTTCTGGAATAATATCTAAAGCAATGACATCATTATGCTGGGCTAACAGCATACTTACAGATAAACCCACATATCCTGTGCCAGCAATCGCAATTCTCATATGACTTCCCACTTTCTTATTATATTTATTATTATATCATATAAAATCTTTATCTATCCTCAATAGAATAAAAAGGCTTCGCCCGTTACTTGAAAACATCATGCGATAGCCTTTAGTTAACTATAATTTATATCTGATTTTAAGTACACTATACCAGAACAGGCATTGAATCCGCTTCCACGTTTCCCCTCTTTCTCCATAAACTTCGGCCATTTTTTTGAAGCTATGATAATACGAAGGCTTCTTAGGAGGCATGGGATTGGGCATACTTTCCCAAAAAGAAATATCCAAATAATGACGCCACAATTCATCATCCGAATCGAGAACTAGTTCCCATGGCTTGTCACGGCCTGAATAATGAATCAAGATGCCTTGGACACTAAAATCTTTATTTTTATGATGGAACAAGTTCGGAATGGGTTTCATATTTCCATCGATGACAAGATTCAGCAAGTCTTGTGTCTGTCCTTTAAATCGCCGCGGATCGGCTCCTTGATAACTGAAGACTTTTTCTGTGATTTTTTCCTTTATCCATTCGCTAATATCAATCCACATCAGACCATCAGAGAAATAGATATCTTGTTTCATCTTGAGGAAAGCAACACGATCTGGCGTATGGTAAGTCAGTGCCCCAATGGCTTTACCCTCTAAATCGGTCGTCAAGAATTGTTTCAGGCTGCCGACACAAATCATATCGGAATCAAGATATAAATAATGATCCGTATAATGCCGCAGAATCCAAGGCATGACGATACGGATATACGTAACCCGTGAAAAACGAGCGACTTTGATATGGAAATTCTGATAAATACTCATATCCATGACATAGAGATAAATATTACAACCATATTTTTGGGCCGTTTTTTCCAAGTTATCCTTATTTTCCGGACTATAACTGTCGACAAAAACATGGAAATGAAAAGCTATATCTTTATTCGTTTCCAGAATCGACGTGATTTCAGCGCCTAAAGGCTTGAAAAAGGGATCATTGATGTTAAAACCGATATGCATGGACGGCCGCTTGTCATCAGCCGGCAACCATTCAAAGGCGTGTTTTTCCGTATATAATTTTGCATGTTCAAAATAATCTGTCGTAAATTGGTTTGCCATGGTTTCCTTTCACCCCATTAATCTATTTGTATCTTCTTTTTCCGCAGTAAAAAATCAAAGCGAATACGTCGGAAAAAATCCAGATGCTGGTCAATGAACTTCTTCTGTGACCGAGCAATGGATCGCAACCGGTACCGGTCATCATCGGCCCGTACGAAATGGAAGAATTCCCGGGCTAATTTCTTATTGAGCCGTTCGATATAAACTGTATTGTCCATATGCTCTTCACGAATCAAATCATCGCGCAACTTTTCCGTGCAGATACAGATATCGAGAAAACGTTTATGCCCGCCGTGAGTCGTACTAGTTGGATTTTTATAATAATAATATAGGCATTTATCGGTAATCATCATTCGCTTACTGCGATAGAGGTATCGGCCTGATACATAATTATCCTGCGAATGACAACGTTCTGGTGATATGATTCCCATAACGATATCCCGCCTGTACACGGCATTCCAGACAACTTTACACAAAAACTCGGTAAAATACAACTCAAAGACATCTACACCAGTAATCAATCGATTGGCAGTATGCTTATCCCGCGGCAAGATAGGGTCTTCTGATTGCCCATCAGAACCAATGACAGAGCAACGAGCCATATCCAATCGATGGTCTTCTATTAAACGGATTAAGGTTTCATACATTTGGGGATGGAGCCAATCGTCACTATCCACGAAAGCAATATACTCCCCTTTAGCAAATAAAAGTCCATTATTCCGGGCACCACTCAAACCTTCGTTTTCCTGGTGGACAGCTATGATCCGGTCGTCCACCTTCGTATATTCATCACAGATAGCACCACAGTCATCAGGAGAACCATCATCGACTAAAATGATTTGTAAATTTCTATACGTTTGATTCCGAATTGAATCAATGCACCGCCGTAAGTAAGGCTCAACCTTATATCTAGGGACGATGACTGATAACAAGCCCTTTCTTTCCATATATCTCTTCCCAACCCTATTCAGTATTTGCAACACTCGTTATTATACTACAAAAAAAAGAAAAAAACTATGCTTGGGTCTTTAAGGCAAATACATAGTTTTTCTCACGTAATTACAGCTGTTTTAAATATTTATGGCGAATGTGTGTATACTTTCGATACTTCTTTAAGTAAAAAGTAAGCATTTTATTTTCCAGCCACTGAGCAATGTTCCGTTTTGCTAATGTTATTGACGATTCTCTATAAAGACGGATTTCATCGTAAATCTCAGGATTGCCTTTCAAAGAAGCTCGAATAACTAGCTGCCGTGAGTTGGAAGCAAATCGCACCAATCCATTGCGCCCAACTTCGCCCCCATCACCTCCAACAACTGTATATACGACAGGTGCAGTCACTTGATAACGATATAGCTTCAACTGACAGGTCTTTACCCGTGCCGGTAATCGATAATCATAGGCAAAATCATCGTCAATCATGATTTTAATAAAAGGAGTCACCACTCTCTTTGTTTCTAAAGAAGCAAAAAAGCCAACTTCGCTCAATCCCCAATTACTGCCATTGACCTTTAAAATCTGCAATGAACACGACGTTATAATATGTGGTTTTGGAAGAACATATTGAGCAATATGACCGCATCCTGGCAAAGGTCCCAAAATCACATGAGTACCATCATCAAAAGTAAGGGCTAATTTCTCGATACGTCCGGTAGGCTCTATATTTCCAGCCAGCCGCAAACATGTTATTTTTTGTGGCTGCTGCCAGCGATAATTTACAACCTTATCAGAATCGCTATTGTCAGGCTGCCATAAATAATTTGCAAATACCATTGTCTTATCATCAATCTGATTAGCATCTAAGAGTTTGAAATCACGCAATCGTTCTACTTTTCCGGATGATGTCGTAATTATCGCCTGGAAAGCCAAATTATCAGTCCGGCGCTGCCAGAAGACAGCATCCCCATTGGCAATACGTACAGCATGAAGTGCCGCACTCTGTGAAGCATGCCGGAATAAAGCTTGATAGAGGATATTCTGGTGTAAATAAAATCCCCGACAGGCTGGAAGGACGGGAAAGCGGACACGCTGGTTCCATTGATATAAAGATATATCAATGAGGTTATCTTCACGAACGGGCGGTTTAGGAACAGATTTTATGTTCTTTGCATAAAAATCCTTTGGCGCCCCAAAAGAGGTACAATAGGCAAATCCCTTGAAGACTATTGGATTATAGGTATTACCTGGACGACAAAGAAGTTCTCCCAATGCTTCTTCAAATAATATTGACGTCGCCCGATGGTCAATATGAACATCGGCATCAACAGCAAAAATGATATCAGCCCGGATATCATCCATAAGATCCTTTAAATCTGTTTTTATGGATTGCCTACAATATGGTCGATGGATTCCTTGTTTAGCAAAAGCATAATCTGGAAAATCATTGCAACCATATGTTTCATTATGTCCCGACGGAGCGGTTACCGCTTCTTCTGGAGAATAGAACCAGTGCCCTCCAGGATAATGATTCGACGTATCACCATAGCCAAGAAAAATGACATGCTGTACACCTAACGTCTGTAAAGAACGCCAGGCTTCATGCATCCTCGTACGAGCCCAGAAAGAATAGTCACCATTCGTCGTAAAGACGCAGTAGACGTCGGCCCCTTTCTGAACATAACTGTACATGACACTACCCGCTACATTGATCTCATCGTCTTCATGAGGAACGATAACTAAAACCTTCTGTCCTTTTGCTGATACATCAAAAAAAGAATTTTTCAATTTTATCTCTGCCATTAGGACCGCCTCCGGCATGATAATGAACTAGTGACGCCAGTCCATACGATGTCGTATAGGTCACGTATTCCAGCTTCTTTCCTAAAGACAGTGGCGTCGTCCGCAAAAATTGTTTCAACACCGGTTTATAATTTTTCAAGACTTGATTATATTCATCTTCCTGGCGATACTTAATTGTATAACGCAATAATGCGATAATGGAACGGGCATATCCCCGAAAAGCACTCTCTAAGATAGGTCCTGTAACCCCTGCATCGAGCATGCTCTGGTAAATCTGCTGATGGACCTGGAAGTTTCCCTGCCAGACAACTGCCGTATCCTGCCAGGACAAGCTGTCCCCATGCTGAATATAATGGTAAAAAACGTTGGATACGAGAGCCATCCTCTTTGCTTTGAAAATGAGTTCTGTTACAAAGAGCTTATCTTCTGAATAGGAAATGCCTTCATCAAAGCGCGTATGTCCGATGAAATCACGCCGATAGACTTTATTCAAAGAGCTGTCGATGAAGTAACCCTTTTTTGACAAATATTCCAAAGGATGGTCACTGACCTCGACGTCGCCTTTTTCATAAGACCGTGGCATATACTGGCTTTCCTTAATGACCCGGCAATCGACCAAATCTGCCCCGGTATCCTGCAAGATAGTGATCATTGTCGTATACATCTCCGGATCGATGCAGTCGTCACCATCTACAAACGCAATATACTTCCCCACCGCTTCTTCAATGCCGCGGTTTCGGGCCGAACTGACGCCGCCGTTTTCCTTATGGATGACCCGGAGGCGCCTGTCTTTCTGTGCAAATTCCTGACAAATAGCCAAGCTGCCATCGGTTGAACCGTCATCGACAACCAAAACTTCAAAATCAGGATAGGTCTGGGCCAGTACACTTTGCAAGGTCGTCTGTAAATAGCGTTCATTATTATATACAGGGATAATAATGCTCAATTTGGAATCCATAAATCAAATCTCCTTTGCATAATATGATATCGCATAGAGACAAAGCCCCCAATAAAACCAGTATAAATGCATAATATGACGGCTAAAAAAGTCATAATCCATAAAGCCGAATAAAAAAATAGCCAGAAAAGGCAGAAATAGCCCAGCCAGCCAGGGAAAGCCATGCGAGTGCTGGTGATAGAACCGACGTAGGGCCCTAATCAAAATTCCCAGCTGAAATCCGATGAGGCTCAAAAAACCAATAAGCCCAATAAGTCCTGTTTCATTCCATACTTGCAAATAAATATTATGCGGAGATTGCATATTGACTTCATGGTTAGGGTTATCAGCCTCAAAACGTTCATGATAGACTTTTCCCCAATTTCCCAATCCAATGCCCACTAGCGGTTCTTCCTTGATAAGTTGAACAGCCGTTTGCATTAAATAAATACGTCCGTCATGCTGAATATTCTGTTGAAATCGATGAGCAAAAAATCCTGGAGCTAAGCTTCCTAGTCCTAAGCAAACTGCTAAAAAAGCTCCCACCATGATTCGGAGAACTTGCTTGTCCCTTTGCCGGAAAACAAAATAAGACAGTAATAGAAAAATAACAACAAAGGAAATATAAGCATTGCGCGATCCAGTACAAACCAAGATTACCAATGCAACCATCGTCAAAAAGCCTGCAGCGATTACACCTTTAGGGCAAATCTGGCGATACCGGATAATGCCAAACAAAGCTATGGGGATAAAGAGCAGCATGAGACAGGCTAAACTGTTCGGGCTGCTGAAAGGGCCAAATAAACGTCCATATTTCCAGACGGGATAATGAAAAACAGCTCCAATATACCAAACGATAGAGGAAAGAATGCCTATCCAGACAACAGGAAAGACATACTTCCCAGGCCGAACAAGAATAAGAACTAAAATAAGAGGAACCACCCGACCAATATATTTTACCAACAACTCACCATTGCCATGATTGAAGGGAAGGGTCACAGCTACACAAACAAATGAAAAAGCAATAATGATGAACGTTTTACGGATTAAAGGCTGCTTCCACCAATTCCCCCACAGCGAAATGCCTTGCCTTCTACAAACCAAGCAATGGCAAAGAAAGGCAAGTGTCATTAAAGCTCCTGACTCGATGCCGCAACCCAATGTCAAGAGAAATATTGGCACGTAGCCAAGCCATTTTTGTTGAAATTCTTGCCAATAGTCCATATTACGTCTCCTATCTGTCTTACACAGGACTCATCGTCTCAGTAACGCATCGACAGGCTGCAGCAGTTCGGGGTGCTGCAGCAAATAGGCTGTCAAGCTCTTTTCGGCGTCACAAATATCATCATATGGAGCAGCGCCCTGCAGGACATCGGCCCCGGACTGTGCGGTCAACGGCTGATAATAGGCTTCGTGGCAAGCGCCGATAGCCTGGAGGTTTGCCCAATGATAGGGAGTGACGCACTGAGATATAGGTTCTGTCAGTGAATGAAATAATGAATAATACGTAAATCCAGCCGGCGCAATGAGTTCAAAAAGGGTCGGCAAAATGTTCATATGACCGCCAATGATATTCTCGGCCAGGGAGGCCTTATCCAACTCCGGATGATGGAACATGAGCACTGGCGAATGAAGTTCCCGGAACGTATACTCCCGCTTCATGAACGACGTATGCTGCAGTTCCGAGCACTGGAAACCATGGTCACCAGTCACAATAAACAGGCTGTCGGGATAAGCCTGTTTCATCTCCTGGATGAATTTATTGATGGCCCGGTCAGAATACCAGAACGTTCCCAATACTTTGGGTATGATTTTTTCATCGAGCACGTCCTGACCTACTTTCATGATTTTATCGCCATCGAAACCCAAATCATGCAAAGGCATCTTATACGGACCATGGTTCGATGTCGTATAGATGAAATGGAACTGCGGTACGTCATCGGTTCGCTGGCAAATCATTTCAGCAGCCTTATTCAGGAAAATATGGTCATAAACGCCAACCCAGGAGCGCGGCGCTTTTGGATCACAAATGTCGATAGCCGAATAGGCATGATCAAAGCCACAAGCCGGAGCGAAATGACCGAAGTTGCCATTGGCCAGGCTACCGCCATACCAGTAATTCGTTTCATATCCCAGACTGCGCAGCTGCAAGGGCAGAGACGTCGGTACTGTCCCCTGCCAAAAGGCTTCGCGTTCATTTAGTTCCAGGCCAGCATCGAAGATGCCCAGCATGAGACTGACGATAGATGGCCGGGAAATGATGCCTGCTGATAAAGCCGTATGGATAGAGGCCGTATGGACGTCAGCCATGAGCTTCTTCCCTTCATCGGCAATGTGGAGATTTGCAAAAGCGGGGTCAAAATAAGGCTGAGAATAGCTTTCCCCAACAATGAGGAAAATATGCGATGGCTGCTTGATTTTCGCACCTTTCGCTTCATGGCGGAAAGCTTCTACGACCTGGTCAAAAGAATCGATACAACCGCCACGGGCCTCGACAAAAGGTTTGACAAGGCGTAAGTTTTCTTCCGGGCTCTTTTGCATCGTCTCGTTCATAGGATGGCGTCGCAACATTTTCAGTGCGATTAAATCATCGACGGTCGCTTTCGACAAAAAAGGATCTTCTTTAACGACAGCCGGTATTGTATCCCATTCCGGCTTATTATCATGCATGAAAGTACCACCGTAACGAAAGAAATAAAAAGCCGCAATCAAAGCCAAGACAATAGCCGTATTGACAAGATAATAAGCGATTCCCGTAATCGCTGGATAAGATATCGCCGGAATTGCCAGGATTCCCTGCAAGGCAACAAAGATGATGACCAAGTAAGGCAATGTTAGGGCCAATTTACGAGAGCCATGATATTGATTGAAAAAAACATCCACTAGATTATGTTTCTCCGCCTTTTGACCAAGAAACACAATATTATTAAAAATATCATGAAATTGAGAATAAAAAATCATTTTTCCCACGAAGGCCACATAGATGATGAAGGCATAAACCAGGCCGAGTATCGTGCGGATAGCATCACCGTGTCGGCTCCACCAAGGAATGAACAGGCCTGGCAGTGTCACCAGAACCAAAGAAATAACGAAGACATAGGCATTGAGATCCATGCCCCACCAAAAACCGAAACGGAAGCATTCGCGCAAGGCCCTTTTCTTCCCTGTCAGAGAGGAATACGGCTTATGGACTGCAATGAAAATAGCCCGAAAAACAGCACACAAAATAGGGAAAAAAATCCAAAGTTTGATATCTTGCTGAACAGACAGAAAAAAATGTACAAACACCACAACGCCCCCTTAAAGCCGCGAAGCCTGCTGAATCTGTTCATCAATGAGCATTTGCCATTGATTCCATACGGCTTCGGGATAATATGGTTTCATATCGGCCACTGCCTGACGTCCCATAGCCGATCGCAAGGCCGGTTCTTTCATAAGTCGTTCTAATCCTTGGGCAAAAGCCGAAACATCATCTTCACATAAAATACCATTTTTCCCATCAACAATCAATTCATTGACGGCATCGGCTGAACGAAAGCCCACGCTGGGAAGGCCCGTTGCCATAGCTTCTGTCAGCGCCAAGGGGAATCCCTCAAAAGCCGAGGGAAAAGCAAAGATATCAGCCTGGCACAGCTCATCTTGAATGGCCGGCGTCGTCCCGGCCAGATGAACCCGTCCAGTCAGTCCCTGTTCTTCGATGAATTGACATAAGCGCTGGTAATAATCCGTTTTCTTTACTTCACCCCAAATCCAGACGTCCCACTGGGAATACTGTTGTGCTAAGGAAGCAAAGGCTTTGACAAGAATATGGGTCTGCTTCTGCAGTCCATCGATACGACCAACAGTGATAATGCGATAGCGGTCTTTTACAGCACTGGGATGAGCTTGTTTTTCCAGGCATACCGGTTCGACAACGTTAGGAATCCACACGACAGGCGTATGTGGAAGATACTTTCTAGTTTCCGCTACATATGATGGCATGAGGACTTGGATGACATTGGCCTTGGCCTTTTCCGCCAAAGCCCGTCCGTTGCAATTACCCATAATAATCCGAATAGCATTATGCATCATAGCAATAATTGGAACTATTCCGTGGACGAAGCAGTCCGCAACCTGGATAGCTTCATGATTATAAGCAATGATGCAATCAATGGAATCCATCTTCAGTTGTTCGCGCAGCTTGCGGACGGATACCGAAGCTCGGTACGCTTCGACGGGCTTGTCTAAAATAGGGAAAATGCGATTTATTTCCCGTTTTACTTTTACAGAAAAAGGGATTTTTTTCGTATCTACATTCAGATACAGACAATGCACGCGAGCATCAAAAGGAAAATAAGGTACGGCATCTGTCTTGTCGTTCGTCGCTACGATGACGTTATAGCCTCTCTCTACCATAGCATTGGCCATATTCGTCAAGACTCGTTCCGTGCCAGCACTAGCCGTCACGGTTTCATCACCCATATATAACAGTAATAAGGTCTTCAAAAAAACACTCCTTCCAACAACATGCCTCATTGCAAGACAGCCTGCAAGAACATAGCCGTACTGAAATCATCATTGACCCGGCGAAGTTCCCGTTCATACGTCGGCAGCATAGCTTTATAGGAATTCAGAAACTGCTCCAACTGCTGATGCAGGTGCTGGAGATCCGTCAAATCGACTTCCTGCCCGACTTGGTATTCAGCCAAGATTTCCGGATTCAGTACGGGTGTTGCCAATACCGGCTTATGGAGCGCTAAAGCATTGAAATAGACGGCACTCCAATTATAGAGGTACCGTACATTACTATAAGGTAGAAAAAGGACATCCACACTTTGCAGCAAATCATACCAAGCATGCCCCTGAACTTTGCCCTGGATAAAACGGACTGCGTCTTCATGCTCATATTTCTTCATGATACGTTCCATATCGGCCGCATCATCCGGTCCCGTCGGCGCCGCTTGGACGACGAGTTCTGCCCTGCCTGCCAACTGGCAACTGACAAAAGCCTGGATGATGCCGTCGACATCCTTTTCCCCTTTCCGATAATGGCCGAAAAAGCCGATGCGTACGGGTTCACGATATGTCAAATTAGGCTGCACAGTAACGCCCTGAGGAATGAGGACTGGCGGGTGGATCAATTCGACATGAGGCACGTTATCTTCTTTAAAATCATTCCGCAACGTTGTAATCTTCAGCTTGATATTAGGGTAAGACTGACACCGCCGGGCCTGCTTGAGGAATTTCGGTTTTTCCTGCGGATTGACACCCAAAAAGATAAAGATGACCGGTACGGGGCTCTCCCTTAACCGGCTCTTATGCAGGGACCGTAAGTAGCGGTACGTCGCCGTCGTCAAAAGGATGGCATCGACTTCATGACGACAGGCCTTCTCATAGGCTGCATCGAACCAGCGGACACGTCGCCGTTCCCGCTGGATAGACAGCCAGATTTTCTTTACCTTTCCGGCTCCTTCATAATCGACGATTTCCCCACCTTTCAGATATTCAATGGGGATACCGAAATTAACAGGAAGGCTACTGTGTTCCGGCAAATATAAGACGGGATCATGCCCCTGCTTCTTCAATTCATCAATAATCAGGCGATCGAATTCCTGTTCAAATCCGGCCTGTGTTTTTACTGTCTCTAAAATGGCTACACGCATTATTTTTTCTCCGCTCTTTGCAACTCGTATAGTTTCAAATACTTCAACAAAGTATAAAAAAAGTGGTTGAAGCACATATATGTCCCCATCCACCCGTCTAAAAAACCGACCCGTGATACGAACATTTTGAAGAACCCGCCTAAACTGTGCAGGAAGATACCACTCAGGGAAATCCGTTTGCCCCGCTTATAGGCTTCTTCAGCCCAGATGGTTGTATACTGGCATAGTTTTCCTTCCCAATGGTGCCAGTTCTTATAGGTATAATGTTCAATATGGCCTGGTAAAAAGCGGAGCGACAAATCACATTCCGGATGCTCATGAACTTTATGGACCCACGTAACCGCCGTTCTGGGAAACATACGGGCTACATGGTCCGGTTTCAAGACGCCATGATTGAATTTTGTCCCAAAAGCGACCGACTTCCGTTCCATGGAAAACTGGCAGTCCAGCTTTCCTTCCTCTACAACAGCCTTAACAGATTGAATAAGCTCATCGTTCAACCGTTCGTCAGCATCGAGGTACAGTACCCAGTCGGCTGTTGTCTGTTCTAAGGCAAAATTGCGTTGGGCCGCAAAATCGTCGGTCCAGGCGCGGAAGCAGACCTTGGCTCCATGGGCCTTGGCCAGTTCTACAGTCTTATCGGTACTCCCGGAATCGATGACCAGGACTTCAGGTGTGCATTTCTTGGCATTTTCTACGACGTCAACGATATTGTCTTCTTCATTTTTTGTCAAAATCAATATGGCTAAAGAGCTCATGGACAGCGCTCCTTCTCTCGTAATATTTATATCTAGTACGCATTTATAACTACGTAACATTGTACCATATCCCCCGGTCAAAGTACAGTCAGCCGCTGTCCCATAAAGCAAGGGCTGCCTTTCCCAGCATTCGCCCGGAGAGACAGCCCTTTTTTGTGATTTCGCTCGCTTTTATAATTCTTTGATGAGGTTGACCATTTCGATGGCGCTGGTGGCGACGTCGAAGCCTTTGTTGCCGGCTTTTGTGCCAGCTCGTTCGATGGCCTGTTCGATGTTTTCCGTCGTGATGACGCCGAACATGATGGGGATGCCCGTCTTAAGGGATGCTTGGGCGATACCTTTAGCCGATTCGCCGCAGACCAGGTCATAGTGGCTGGTAGCGCCGCGGATGACGGCACCGAGGCAGATGACGGCGTCGTATTTGCCCGATTCGGCCATTTTCTGGGCGATCAGGGGGATTTCAAAAGCACCCGGGACCCAGGCCGTCGTGATGTCTGCGTCATCGACGCCATGGCGATGGAGAGCGTCATAAGCGCCGCCGAGGAGCTTGCTGCAGATGAATTCGTTGAAACGTGCGACGACGATGCCGAATTTCGCACCAGAACCGATTAATTTACCTTCTTTGACTTGTACCATTGTAAAACACTCCTATTCTGAAATAATTATGTTAAAATCCATTTTCCAGCAGTTTTTCCATCGTCAGGCCCGAAGAAGCCTGCGACGGATGACCGACGGTAAAGCTATGGACATATTTCCCGATGACATCGGTTTCCAAATTGACGATAGCCCCTGGATGCTTATCCATGAGGGTCGTATTGGCCATGGTATGGGGAATGATGGAAACGGAAAATTGGCTGTTGCCGACGGATACGACGGTCAAGCTGATGCCGTCGATGGTGATGGACCCTTTTTCGACAATGAACGGTTCCATATCTTTCGGGATGGAAATGGTGATGACCCGGGCAATGCCGTCCGTCGTGATGCGGGCGACATGGCCGACGCCGTCGATGTGGCCGCTGACGATGTGACCGCCCAGGCGGCCGCCGACCTGCATGGCCCGTTCGAGGTTGACTTTAGAGCCGCTCTTGATGGTGCTGAACGACGAACGGCGCATGGTTTCATGCATGACATCGGCCGAAAAGGTCGAATCCGTCATATCCGTAACCGTCAGGCAGACGCCGTTGACGGCAATGCTGTCGCCAAGCTGCGTGCCTTCTAATACTTTGTGCGCCTGGATGGTCAGGCGGATGGAATCGGGGCGGCGGTCCATCTGGGCAATCGTCCCCAGTTCCTCAATGATGCCAGTGAACATAGGCACCCTCCCTGTTGGCATTATATGCCGTAATCAATACATTATTTTCATGGAGCTCTACCGAATCGTAGGACAGCGGCATACATTCGTCGAGTTCGTCGACGCCGCAGCCGCCGACAGACGGCAATGCGCCGGTCCCGCCGATGACCTTGTCGCCTACGAAGGCGTAAATCTTATCGACCAGGCGGGCATCGAAGAAGCTGCCCTGAACGGTGCTGCCGCCTTCGACGAGGATGCTGGTCAGCCCTTCGTCGTGCAGGAGCTGCAAGGCGTCGGGCAGATAGATGGTCTTGCCATCCTGGAGCGGCGCCAGGATGATGCGGACGCCGGCGTTCTTCAAGGCTTTCATCTTCTCTACCGGGCATAGCGACGTCGTGACGACGATGGTCTGCGTCGTCTTATCGGTGACGACAAGGGACGTCAGCGGCGTCCGCCCTTTCGTATCGAGGACGATGCGCACGGGCTGATGCGGAGCTTCCTGGCCGGGCCGGTCGATGCGGCTGGTCAGGAGCGGATTATCGGTCAAGACCGTATTGATACCGACCAGGATGCCGTCGTAGATAGAGCGCAGGTAGTGCCCGTAACTGCGGGCCCAGTCATTGGTGATCCACTGGGATTTCCCCGTCCGCGAAGCCGTGCGGCCATCGAGGCTTTGGGCCAATTTGATGGCGATGAACGGTTTCTGGACCATCATGTTCTTGATGAAGACTTCGTTGAGCTGGGCTGCTTCCTTCGACAGGAGGCCGACTTCGACGGGGATGCCCGCCTGCCGCAGGATCGCGGCCCCCTTGCCGGCGACTAAGGGGTTCGGGTCGAGCATGGCCATGACGACTTTGCCGACGCCCTTTTCAACGAGGGTCCGGGCGCAGGGCGGCGTCCGTCCGTAATGGGCGCACGGTTCGAGAGTCACATAGACCGTCGCTCCTTTGGCCCGTTCGCCGGCTTCACGCAAAGCCCATACTTCCGCATGGGGCGTGCCGGCCTTATGGTGATAGCCCGTGCCGACGATTTCACCGTCTTTGACGATGACACAGCCGACAGCCGGGTTAGGTGTCGTATAGCCCAGGGCGGTCTTTGCCAAGTCCAGGGCTTTTTTCATATACTCTGCCGGTTCCAATGTATTCCTTCCCTTCCATTCAGATTTGCAAGATAAAAAAAGGCTATGGACGTAAGATTCCCATAGCCTTTTGGGCGCAACAAAAACACAATCTGTCGTCTTTTCCCCTCCAGACTGTACTGTCGGTACCGAAATTGCATCGGTTCAACCCTTGCGGGTTAGCGGACTGTCACCGCCGGTCAGGAATTGAAAGCGCCGCTTTCTCACCTTGCCTCAAAGACTATCCTTATTCACTTGAACTACATGTATGATTTTAGCACATGCAAGGAAGAAATACAAGTCCTTATCGTAAGGACGCAATGGCTGCGGCCCGGTCTTCAGCTCCGAAGACGGCACTGCCGGCGACGAGGAAGGTCGCACCGGCGTCTTTGACGGCCTGGACGGTCTTGGCATTGACGCCGCCGTCGACTTCGATGACGGCCGCCGTATTGCCGGCCTGTTCCAGGAGGGCTTTCGCCTGGCGGATCTTATCGACGGCATAGGGGATGAATTTCTGACCGCCGAAGCCGGGATTGACGCTCATGATGAGGATCATATCCAACTGCCCGGCCACGCAGGACAAGGAAGATACGGGGGTCGCCGGATTAAGGGCGACGCCGCCTTTCATGCCGGCTTCGCGGATCTGCTGCAGGACCCGGTCGAGGTGGACACAGGCTTCCTGATGGACCGTGACGTACTGGACGCCGGCAGCCGCCAGGCCGTCGATATAGGTTTCCGGATGTTCGACCATGAGATGGGCATCGAAAGGCAGTTTCGTGCAGCTGCGCAGGGCTTTGATGACCGGTACGCCGAAGGTCAGGTTCGGTACGAAATGGCCGTCCATCAAGTCGAGATGGATGCAGTCGGCCCCCTTCCGTTCAACGTCCTGGATTTCTTCGGCCAGGCGGGAAAAATCAGCCGACAATATAGAGGGGCAAATGGTTACCATGACTATCGTTTCCTTTCTGCAATGGAAGTGAGTATCTTACAATATGTATCGTAGCGTTCGGCCTGGATATGGCCGTCGGCTACGGCTTGTTTGACCGTACATTCCGGTTCGGACAGGTGCAGGCACGATGAGAACTTGCAGCCGCCGCTGTAGGGCAGCATATCCGGGAACAAGCGCAGGACTTCCCGGGGATCGAGGTGCTCGAAATCGAGGGCACTGAAGCCCGGCGTATCGACGACGTACGTGTCGCTGTCGAGGCGCATGATTTCCGAATGGCGCGTCGTATGGCGGCCGCGCTTGATTTTTTCACTGACAGCACCGACAGATAAATCCTGCCGCCCCAGGATCTGCGACAACAGGCTGGACTTGCCGACGCCCGACGGACCAGCAAAGGCCGTCATGCGGTGCGGCAAGAGCGCCCGCAAAGTATCCAGGCCTTCGCCGGTCTTAGCCGACACGAGATAGACGTCATAGCCGCAGCGTTCATAAAAGGCCTGATAAGCTTCGGCTGTATTCCGGTCCAGGTCGCATTTATTGAAGCACAGCGTCGGATGGATACCGCCGTATTCGCAGGTCATGAGCATCTTATCAACGAGGAATTGGTTCGGGTCGGGCGACTTGGCCGCCATGATGACCAGCAGCTGGTCGATATTAGCTACCGCCGGCCGACGTATCTGGTTGCGCCGGGGCAGCATGGCTTCGATGACGCCCTTATCCTGCCCTAGCTCCGTAATTTCCAGCTCGTCACCGACGAGGATCTTCGCTTTCAGCAATTTGCCGCGGCGCCGACATTCGACCAGGTTTTCCCGGCCGACATCGACGTAATAATAGCCATTATAATTCTTGATGACGCGTCCTTTTGTCATATTCCTCCCCTTAGATGTACTGATCCTGTACTAATGAATTGTTGATATAGACTTTGACTCTCGTCTTACCCGTGCCGCTGACGCTCTTAGAGATGTTATCGCCACCAGCCTGGCTGCGGTCATAGACGACGCGCGAGCCGTTGTCGTCGGATACGACGATCTGGACATGCTGGCTGGAAGCGCCGGACGGTACGCTGATATTGACGGTCCCATAATGGGGCGTCCCGGCCGGTTCCTGGTTATTGGCACTGCCATCGGAGCCGCCGGAACTGCTCGACGGCGAACTCTGGCTGCTCTGGGACGACGGATATTCGACGGACAAGTTGACGACCTTGCCGTCTTCCGACGTTTGGCCCGTAACGACAGCCTGAGAGTTATCCTTCGACGAATCGAGGTTGGATACGCTGCCGACGGAGTAGCCCGCGCTTTCCAGGGCTTTCACAGCCGCATCGAGGCTCATGCCGCTCGTATTGGGCGCTTCGTTCTTAGCCGCTTCGGCTTCTTTTTCCGCTTCGCTCTTGCGGCAGACGACGAGGTCGACTTTCGTCCCCTTTTCGACTTTCTTCGGCGATTCCGGATCCTGTTCGATGATCGTCCCGTCTGCATACTGGGCACTCTCTTTGTAGCGCACCTTGCCGACAGACAGGCCGATTTCCTTCAGTTTCTTTTCGGCCTCGTCGAGGGTCAGGCTCCGCAGGTCCGGTATGAGGACTTCTTCGCCCTTATTGCCCTTGCTGACGGTCAGGTAGATGGTCCGGTTGGCCTTGACGACAGCCCCTCCGGACGGAGTCTGGGAAACGACTTCGCCTACTGGCACTTCGTCGCTTTCCACTTCCTTGACGGAGACGTCGAGCTTCTTATCCTTGAGGATCTTCTTGGCGATTTCTACCTGCTTACCCGTCACATCCGGTACGGTAATGTCTTCAGTACTCCAAAAATTCCCGAAGGAAAAGAAGGCCCAGACAAAGGCGACGAGGAAGACGCCGAGCATACCGATGATGATAGTTTTCTGAGAATGATTGCTGATAGAATCCATGAACCGCGTAAAAGGGTTCTTCTTCTTTTCCGGAGGTTCGTCTTCGGGCAGGTCCTTTTCCTTGATAGGCTGCAGTTTCTGCGTACCGAAGTTATACGGGCCCTTGCTGATGATCGGCCGGGCGCCGTTGGTGTTGATGAAACCCTGGGACAGACGCAGTTCTGACATCATCTCGCCGATGGACTGGAAACGGTCGTCCGGATTCTTGGCCATGGCCTTGAGGATGACCTGTTCGACGAGCCGCGGGATGCGGCGGTTGTACTTGGTCGGCAAGGGGATGTCGTCCTGGACGTGCTTCAGGGCGATGCTGATGGCCGTATCGCCCTGGAAGGGAACGACACCGGTCATCATTTCATACATGACGACACCCAGGGAGTAGATATCCGTCCGTTCGTCGATATGGCCGCCGCTGGCCTGTTCCGGTGAAAAATAATGGACAGAACCCAGGACCGTGCGGTCGCTGTTTTCGACGGAATTGACGGCCCGGGCGATACCGAAGTCGGCGACTTTGATGCGCCCTGTTTCGGTGACCAGAATATTATGGGGCTTGATATCGCAGTGGACGATGCCGTTGGCATGGGCATTTTCCAAAGCTTCGCCAATATCGAAGGCAATCTGTATCGACGTGTTGATCGGCAGATGGCCGTGCTTTTCGATATACTCTTTCAACGTTTCGCCGCGCACGAATTCCATGACGATGTAATGGACATTTTCATCGTAGCCGACGTCGTATATATTGACAATATTGGGGTGTGACAATTTGGCAGCCGCCTGGGCTTCCTGCCGGAAGCGGACGACAAAATCGTGGTCATTGCCGTATTTTGAATGAAGTATCTTTACGGCGACGATCCGGTCCAGGAGGATATCCTGTGCTTTGTACACGCTGGCCATGCCGCCTGTGCCTACTTTTTCCAATATCTTGTATCTGTTATCTAAGATATGACCAATCATTTTTAGCTATTCCATCACTTTCATAGTCGTTCGCGATTATATGGTCGTTAAAATTGCGGTAACATTATCGTTGGCCCCGTTCTCATAAACGCGGGCAAAGAGATCATTGATGATTTCCCGTTCCGTCCGGCGATAATCGCCGATGGCATCGCAGAGTTCCTGTTTCCGGATGAACGACGTCAGGCCGTCAGAACAAATCAGGATACGGTCCTTTGGCTGTACTTCAAAGGCTCCGCTGTCGACGACCAGGTTTTCATCGACGCCGACGGCTCTGGTCAGCACATGGCGCTGGGGATGGTCAATGGCCTCTTCTTCCGTGATCTTGCCCTTATCGAGCAGGACCTGGACGATGGTATGGTCGGCAGAAATCTGCGTGAACTCCCCGTCGCGGTATAAGTAGATACGGCTGTCGCCGACGTGGCCCCAAAAAGCCATGTGCCGGGCCAGCGTCACTAAAGAAACAGTCGTCCCCATCCCTTTGAGCGAGGGGTCGATCAAGGTCTTGCTGAGGATACTGGAATTCGCATATTGAATGGCCTTCTCCAGTTGTACCGGTGCCGCATAACTGAAATTCTTGAAGTAATAGGCGATGGCTTCTACAGCCGTCTTGCTGGCGATTTCACCGCCTACATAGCCGCCCATACCGTCAGCTACGGCCAGTACGTTTTTCTCGTGGCTGATATAAAAGGAATCTTCATTCACTTTCCGAACCAAGCCGATTTTGGATTCACCGTATGTGCCCAAATTCTCACGTCCTCTCACGGTGTTTCGTTATAGGTACACTTTAATTCATATCATATTCGCCGTCACCTGTCAAATTTTTTCGCGTTTTATCCGCAATTGGCCACAGGCAGCCTGGATTTTGCTGCCCATTTCCCGCCGCAAGGTGACAGGGACGCCATGGCGCTGCAGATAGGTGACAAATTCATTCATCGTCTTTTCGTCAGGCCGGTAGAGGCCGACGTCATAATTATCATTGATGGGGATGGCGTTGACCAGGATGTTCTGGCCGCCCAGGAGGCGGGCCAGTTCCTTAGCGCAGGCATTAGTGCAGGTCAGGCCCTTGATGAGGATATATTCAAAGGTGACTTTTCGGCCTGTGACGTCGAAATAGTGACGTGCCGCTTGGAGGACGGCTTCCAGGGGATATTTTTCGGCAATGGGCATGATCCGCCGCCGCAAGGCGTCGTTCGGCGCGTGGAGGGACACGGCCAGGGTAATGGGCATGCCCTCTTTGGCCAGGTCATACATCTTGGGGACGATGCCCGACGTGGACAGGGTCATGTTGCGATAGCCCAGATAGAGCGTATCCTTGTCGTGGATGAGCTTCATGAAACGGATGACGTTGTCATAATTGAGGAGCGGTTCCCCCGTCCCCATGATGACGATGGAGTGCAGTTCCGGCGTGACGTATTTACGGAAAGCCAGGAGCTGGGCGACCATTTCACCGGCCGACAGGTTGCGGACAAAGCCGTTCTTGGCCGACGCGCAGAAGGCGCAGTTGACGGCACAGCCGACCTGGGACGACACGCAGATGGAATTGCCGTAATCGTGCATCATGAGCACCGTTTCGACGGTTTCGCCGTCCGCGAGCTGCAAGAGCAGCTTGACTGTCTGGCCATCGGGCGCGTCCAGGCGGGACACGATTTCCGGAAAGTGAATGGGCAGGACGTCTTTGAGAAGCTGCCGGTCTTTCTTGGGCAGCAGGACCATTTCATCCCAGGAAAAGATATTTTCTTTATAAACATAATGGAAAATCTGGTCGCCCCGGAATTTCTTCATTCCCTGGGCGACGAGGAACGTTTGCAGTTCCTTTTTCGTCATATCGAAGAGGTTATTCATGTCCACCCTCCTTTTTCATGCGGGCAATGAAGAAGCCGTCCAGATTGTCGCGCTGCGGCAGGAGCTGGATGAACGGGCCTTCATGACCAGGGACGGTCAGCCACTGCGTCGCATTTTCGACGTGAAATTCCGGATGGTTCTTCAAAAAGTCAGCCACAATGCGGCTGTTTTCATCATCATTCATGGTACAAGTGCTGTAGACCAGGACGCCGCCCGGGCGGACGCATTGCGAGGCGCTGTCCAGGATGCGCCGCTGCAGGGCCGGCAGGGTCCGCAGATCGCTGGGATTCTTGCGCCAGCGCAAGTCGATTTTGTGGCGCAGGACGCCGAGGCCCGAACAAGGCGCATCGACCAGGACCCGGTCGGCTTTGCCGGCATATTTCTGGCCGATGGTGCAGCCGTTCTGGAGCAGGGTCCGCACATTCTTGAGACCCAGCTTCTGGGCATTGTATTCGATGAGCCGCAGCTTATGTTCGTGGATATCGCCGCCGTAGACGACGCACGACGGGCCGCCCAGGGTAGCCAAATGGGTCGTCTTGCCGCCGGGAGCAGCGCAGACGTCGAAGACGACTTCGTGCGGCTGGGGATCGACGATATGGGCGACCAGCTGGGACGGTTCATCCTGGATGATAGCCCGGCCATCGCGGAGGCAGGTCAGCTCGTGGATGCCCGGATTGCCATCGAGATAGATGCCATCCGGCGAAATGGCAGCCGGACGGGCCGGCTGGCCTTGCTTTTCCAGCTCAGCCAACAGGTCTTCGCGACTGGTGACGGCCGTATTGACGCGCAGGCACAGTGCCGGGATGGTATCGAAATACTGGCAGAGCCGTTCTGTATCGTCTGGGCCATATTCTTCCAGCCAGCGGCGGACAAGCCAGTCCTGCTGATGATACGTCAGGGCCAGATAGGCTGTCAGGTTTTTGTCCTTATCGGGAATGATGAATTGGTCCCGCCGGCGGATACTGTTGCGCAGCATGGCATTGACGAACTTGGCCATGCCTTTATTGCCGAATTTTGTCGCCATCTTGACAGCTTCGTTGCAGGCTGCCGATTCGGGGACTTTGGTCATGCCGAAAATCTGATACAAGCCCAGGCGGATAATGGCCAGGCAGACGGGATCGAGCTTTTTCAGCTTGCGCGTACTGATCTGGGAAATGATCCAGTCCAGGTAATTGAGGCAGCGCAAGGTCCCGTAAACGAGTTCTGTATAAAAACGCCGGTCCCTGTCGGCAAATTGATGCTTCTGTATCGCCTTAGAGACGACGATATTGCTATACCCTTCGTCCCGGCAGATAGTCAGCAGGCTCTGAAAGGCAATTTCACGTACGTTCATAGATTCCTCCCTATTTCAAAAAGCACGGGTGAACAGCACAAAAGCAGGGCAACCGTCTTCTTTGCGGCAGTTGTCCCGCCTCTCTGCATGGAGTCTTGTTTATAGCCGTTCCCCAGCCGTCAAGGTCACACCCTGGAGATATTGGGCAGCAGCCATCCGCTTCCGGCTTTCCGGCTGGACTTCGCGGATGCGCAGGGCGCCGCTTCCGGTCTGGATGGTGAACTGCTTCTTGGTCACATCCAAGATGGTTCCCGGTTCGGCCCCGGTACCTTCGACGACATCAGCCGACCAGATTTTCAGGCGCTTGCCATCGTGACAGATCGTATATGCGCCGGGATGAGGATCCAGCGTCCGGATGAGCCGTTCCAGCACGACAGCATCCTGGGTCCAGTCGATCTTGGCTTCTTCCTTGGTAATTTTTGCTGTATACGTTGCCTGGCTCTCATCCTGGGCGACAGCCCGGCTTTCATAGCCCTCCAGGTCCGTCAGGACGTCGAGCAGGGTCTGAGCCCCGAGGAGGGACAATTTATCGAACAAAGTGCCCGTCGTTTCCTTGGCATCCAAGGGAATGGCCGCTTTTTTCAGCATCTTCCCCGTATCCATGCCTTCATCGAGGAGCATGATGGTCACGCCGCTTTCAGCTTCGCCGTCCTTGACAGCGTACTGGATAGGAGCCGCGCCGCGGTATTTCGGCAGCAGCGAGCCGTGGACGTTGAGGCAGCCGTATTTGGGGATGTCGAGGACGGCTTTCGGCAAAATCTTGCCGTAGGCGATGACGATGATGACATCCGGTGCCAGGCTGCGCAGCTGTTCGATGACGTCGTCACGGCGCATGGAATCGGGCTGGAAAACGGGGATTCCCAGTTCCAGGGCCTTTTCTTTCACCGGCGAGAAAGTCACCTTTTTGCCCCGTCCCCGCTGCTTGTCGGGCTGGCTGTAGACGGCGGCGATATCATAACCGGCCTGGGCCAAGCTTTCCAGGGACGGGACGGAAAAATCCGGCGTCCCCATGAATACAATGCGTAACTTATCCATTAGTCCCCTACTTTCCGTAAATCCGTCGCTTTTTCAATGAACAGATGACCATAGAGATGGTCGATTTCATGCTGGAAAATGCGGGCCAGGAATCCTTCCGGTTCATAAATGACCGTCTTGCCATGGCGCGTCAGGGAACGGACCTTGATTTTCGAAGCCCGTTCTACCTTGCCGTAATATCCGGGGATGCTCAGGCAGCCTTCGGTGTCGACGTTGGTTTCGTCCGACTTTTCCAGGATTTCCGGATTGATGAGCTCGATGAGACCATGGCCGTCGTCGAGGACGATGAGCTGCAGCGATTCATTGACCTGCGGTGCGGCTAAGCCGACGCCTTCAGCAGCATACATCGTTTCTGCCATGTCGTCGAGCAATTTCTTTATATGTTTATTCACTTTTGTAACGGGTTTCGCCGTCGCTTTCAAGACGGGGTCACCGGCTTTAATAATATTGAGTACTGCCATATAACTTTCACCTCATTGTAATAGTAAAAATGCTTATTCTGTTTTATTATATAACAAATCTGACATTTTTGCTATCATATCTTTTTAGGAAACGGCGGGACGCCCGTTTCTGCCTGATGGAGGAATGAGTTCATATGCCTGACGGGCTCGCCACGTGCGAGCCCCTACCATTATGTAATGCTAGGTCGCCATGATTACATGGGGTCGATGTCGATGATGACGCCGGTCTGCCAGCAGGCCGGAAGGTGCTGCATGGCTTTTTTGATGGCTGTCAGGTCTTTCCCGGTCAGGGAGAGGACGACGCGGTACTTATTGCGTATCTTCTTGATGACGTCTTCGTAGGGGCCAATGACGGCGACTTCATCACCGTGGTCCTGATTCCAGCTGTTCAAGGCCGCTGCGACGTCGTTGGCTTTGCGCCAGACCTGTTCTTCCGATTCGTCCTGGATTAGGATCTTGGCCATTTCCTGGAACGGCGGATAGCCCAATTCCTTCCGGAACTGGACTTCCTGGTCATAAAAAGCCCGGTAATCCTGACGGGCTGCGCACTGGATGACGTAGTGGTCCGATGCATAGGTCTGCATGATGACGCGGCCCGGGATATCGCCGCGGCCGGCCCGGCCGGCTGCCTGGGTCAGGAGCTGGAAGGTCCGCTCGCCAGCCCAGTAAGCCGGGATGTTGAGCAGGCTGTCTGCCGACAAGATGCCGACGGCACTGACGCCAGGAAAATCATGACCTTTGGCAACCATCTGCGTTCCCAGGAGAATATCGTATTCATGGCGGCGGAAGGCTTCGATGATGCGGTCACCGCTGTGCTTGCGGCTCGTCGTGTCCTGGTCGAGGCGGATGATGCGGGCCGCCGGCAGGAGTTCGTGGAGCTGGGCTTCCACTTTTTCCGTACCGCTGCCAAAGAACTTGATATACTTGCTGCCACAGGAAGGACAGACGGTAGGAATCGGCTTTTCGGCATCGCAGTAATGGCAGCGCAGATGAGCTGCCTGGCGATGGTAGACCATGGCCACATCACACGTGTCGCACTTGACGACGTAGCCGCACTTGCGGCACATGACGAACGTCGAGAAACCGCGGCGGTTGAGGAGGATGATGGCCTGCTGACGGGCTGCCAAGGTTTCTTCCAAGAGAGTGAGCAAGGCATCGGAGACGACGCGGTAATTGCCCCGGGCCAGCTCATCCCGCATGTCGACGACCTGGACAGCCGGCAGCGGGCGATGGCCGACTCGTTCTTTTAGTTCGACCAGGACGTATTCTCCCTGCAAGGCTCGATAATAGTCAGCCAGCGCCGGCGTCGCGCTGCCCAGGACGACGGGGCAGCCGTAATACGCGGCCCGCTGGCGGGCGACGGCGACGGCATGATAGCGCGGCGCCTCGTCCTGCTTGTACGAGCTGTCGTGGGCTTCGTCGACGATGAACAAACCGATGGACTGGGCCGCCGCGAAGACCGCCGACCGGGCACCGATGCAGATATGACACGTCCCGTTCTGCATGCGCAGCCAGTTGTTGCGCTTCTCCCCCTGGGACAGCTGGCTGTGCATGACGACGACATCGTCGCCGAAACGGCGCAGGAAGCGGCGGACAATCTGGCCGGTCAAGGCGATCTCCGGCACTAAGACGACGACCTGTTTCCCTTTTTTCAGGGCCTGGCTGGCTAACTGCATGTAGATTTCTGTCTTGCCGCTGCTGGTGATACCGTGGAGGACGTAGGTTTTACCATGCTCATCGCTTCCGATAACCTGTAATGCCTGTTGCTGTTCCGCTGTCAGGGAAAAAGCTTCGTCCCGGGCAAGGCTCGGCAAGATATTCGTCGTCCTGGCCGGCCGCTGGCTCCAGCGGGCCAATCCCGTCGCACAGAGGCGGCGCATGAGATCGCGGCTGTAGCCTTGTCCCTGCCAATAAGAGACAGGGCCTTCGCCCTTGGCTTTCAAGGCCTGGAGCAGTTCCTGCTGGCGGCGACGGCCATGAAGAATAGCTTCCGTATCGTCGGCAGCAAAAGAAAGCCAGTCTTCCATCTTGTCGGCAATCTGGTTCTTATAACAAATCCGGCTGGTCAGGACCTGGCTGGCCAAAGCCTTCTCGACGAGGTCTTGGCCGAACCGGCGGCTCAGTGCGCCTTTTTCACAGCGCCCTTTTCCGGCCACATAGGTTTGTAGCCGCGCTTCGTCCGCTGTCTGCGGCTGGGCCGGTCCGGCCGATACGACATCGCGGCGGACCAGTCCTTTCTTATCGATCATGAACAGGCGCAGGGCATCGGACAAGTTGCAGACGTAGTAATCGCGGATCCAAAGGGCCGTGCGGATCATCTCTTCCTGGAAGCCGGTTTGCGTCGAGAGCAGGCCTTCAATGGGCTTCAGCGTGAAATCAGCCGGCTCCGCCAGGTGTTCCTGCAGAGCGACGACGATGCCTTCTTCCCGGCGATGACCGAAAGGCACGAGGACGCGGCTGCCGACGCGGACAGCCATCCCCTCGGGGACGATATAGGAAAAGGTCTGCTGCAGCCGCTTCGCCGTCGTATTGATGATGATTTCAGCAAACAAAGAAACACCTCCGTAGTTCGTGGTTTGTGGTTCGTAGGGGCCGTCCTGTCAAGGCGGCCCGCAAACAATGACACTTAAAAAGGGACCGCGCAGTGATGCGACAGTCCCCTTTTTTGGATGTTCAGTTTATCGAACCGCCTCTTATAAGCCGGCTTCTTTGCGGAGCGTATCGGCTTTGTCTGTCTTTTCCCAAGGCAGGTCGAGGTCGTTGCGGCCGAAGTGACCATAGGCAGCGGTCTGTTTGTAAATCGGGCGCTGCAAGTCGAGCATGGCGATGATGCCAGCCGGACGAAGGTCGAAGTTCTTTTCAATGAGTTCGACGATCTTTTCGTTCGGGACTTTGCCCGTGCCGAAGGTTTCGACGTGGATGGAAACCGGGCGGGCTACGCCGATGGCATAAGCCAGCTGGATTTCGCATTTGTCAGCCAAGCCGGCAGCGACGACGTTCTTGGCGACGTAACGAGCTGCATAGGCAGCCGAACGGTCGACTTTTGTGGGGTCCTTGCCGGAGAAAGCACCGCCGCCATGACGAGCCATGCCGCCATAGGTATCGACGATGATCTTGCGGCCCGTGAGGCCTGAGTCGCCCTGGGGACCGCCGATGACGAAGCGGCCTGTCGGGTTGATGAAGAGTTTCGTCTTGTCGTCGAACAAGCCTTCCGGAAGTTCCGGTTTGATGACGAATTCGAGGAGATCGCTTTCAATCTGTTCGCGGCTGACTTCCGGGCTGTGCTGTGCCGAAATGACGATGGTGTCGATGCGGACGGGTTTGCCGTCTTCATATTCGACAGTGACCTGAGTCTTGCCATCGGGACGGAGATACGGCAGGGTACCGTCTTTGCGGACCTTTGCCAGACGGCGGGCCAAACGGTGTGCCAAAGAAATAGGCAGCGGCATGTAGTCGTCCGTTTCGTTGGAAGCATAGCCGAACATCATGCCCTGGTCGCCAGCGCCGATGGTATCGAACTTATCTGTATTGCCTTCCTTCTTTTCCAAGGCGTCATCGACGCCCATGGCGATATCCGGAGACTGTTCGTCCAAGGAGACGAGGACGCCGCAGGTATCGCAGTCAAAGCCGTATTTAGCGCGGGTATAACCGATATCGCGGATCGTTTCGCGGACGATGTGCGGAATATCGACGTAGCACGTCGTAGAGATTTCGCCGACGACGTGTACCATGCCGGTCGTTACCAAGGTTTCGCAAGCAACGCGGGCGTTTTTATCTTTTGCAAGAATGGCATCCAAAATGCTGTCCGAAATCTGGTCGGCCATTTTATCGGGATGGCCTTCGGTGACGGATTCGGATGTAAAGAATTCACGATTTTTAGCCATGAGTGATCCTCCTTAAAAAAAATTCCCCTCATCCATGACTTCATGAGAGGGGCTTCTAATCCCCATCTGCCAGTATATCACTGCTGGAATTAGCACCTTTCATAGCTGAAGGTTGCTGCGACATCACAGGGCCAGTCCCTCCGTCGTCTCTTGATGGTTCTTTATTTGGTTTGCTCATCCATTATAATTCAAGTCTGCCTATTTTGCAAGTATTTTTTATCTTTTCCCGCCAGAAGACTCCCACCTCTTAGGT
>ULRP01052732.1_pt1 | contig 32258 bp, 36 predicted proteins | sample 1955521 | NCBI WGS metagenome assembly ULRP01 (sample SAMEA4835685, study PRJEB28245) | human gut metagenome | biome: gut microbiome; material: fecal sample | place: Denmark | collected 2008
AGACCATTTTCTGGCAACAGCTGCCGGCAAGGTACCGCGGGTCGTCATCGAAGTCCTCTTGGGCCATGACCTCATCCATATCAGCCAGCACAGCGGCCGCCTGGCTTTCTGGGTCGTCCTGACGGTCCTGATCTGTTACTTCTGGCACCGCCATCAGCAGGCTTAGCGGCCGAAGAGGACCATGATGATGCCGCCTAAGGTCGGCATGGCGACGATAGCCTCTTTAAGCAAGGGTTTCGGCGCTAAGTGCGTGAATTTTGCTCCGACATAGGCACGAAAATCATAATAAAAAATTCCCCCCAATATATGATATAATTTGTATTATACCATATATTAAGGGGAAGAAAGGACTATCTCTATGAATATTACTGTTTATCTCGGTTCCCGTTGTGGGAACCAACCTTGTTATGCTGATTATGCCTATGCCTTGGGAGCCTGGATTGCCTGCCACGGCCACACACTCGTGTACGGCGGAAGCCGGACCGGACTCATGGGAAAGCTCGCCGACGGCGCTTTGCAGGCCGGTGGGGAAGTCATCGGTGTAGAACCACAGTTCTTCATGGATGAAGAATTACAACATGAAGGCTTGACGAAACTCATCGTGACGCCGGACATGACATCGCGCAAGCAGCAAATGATGGACTTAGGCGATATTTTCCTGGCCTTTCCCGGCGGCATCGGGACGCTGGAAGAAATCAGCCAGGTCATGAGCCAGGTAAAACTGCACCAGTTGGAAAGGCGCTTTGCCTTTCTCGACTTCAATGGCTATTATCAGCCTATGAAAGCCTTGATCCAGCAAATGAGCGCCGAAGGTTTCGTCGATAAAGCTTGGGCTGATGGCGTACCCTTCCTGCCATCCTTGGCGGCGCTCACGGCTTTTGTCCTCGGCCGCGATTTACCAAAACCGGGCGAAACGTGGCGCCATTTCAAGAACCATATGTACCGCATCCTCGATTTAGCCGACGATGCCGAAACGGGTGAGACCTACGTCGTCTATAAGACCTTGTATGGCGAATACCGCGATTTCATCCGACTCCTAGACATGTTCCTCAGCGAAGTGGATCATGAGAAGTATCCCGACGTCCCACAAAAATGGCGCTTTGAAAAAACGGCGGGCCTTTGTTCTTGGAATCCGGCTATTTCCAGCCAATACCTGAAAAAGTGAATGTTAATAGACGATGACAGGTGTATTTTTGTCGACGTTTTCATAGATTTTCGCGGCATTGGCCGGCGGCAGGTTTAAACAGCCGTGAGAACCGTTCGATTTGTAAATCTGGCCACCAAACGAGGAACGCCACGGTGCGTCATGAAGGCCGACATTGCAGTTGAAAGGCATCCAGTATTTGACTTTCGAGTCGTAGCCTTGACCGCTCAGGGTGGCATTTTGTGTCTTATAAGTCAGGCCGTAAATGCCCTTGGGCGTACCGTGCTTACGTGTCGGATTGCCCGAGACGAGATAGCTTTGGAGAAGGCACTGGCCGTCTTTATAGAGCCATAACTGCTGGTCCTTCAGACTGACTTCGATGTACGTCGTGCCCCAGTCTTGATGGCCGTGGACCGCAGCTGTCTGGGCGTAGACTGGTCCGCAGACCGTGCTCTGCTTCTGAGACAGGAGATCTAGCAGGTGGGCCGTTTCCTTTTCCTGGTCGATGCGCCAGCCGTAATCGCCTTCGCTGATCGTGATGTCCTGACCGCCGGAAGTGTGGAAAGTCCGCGGCGTATAGGCCGTATCGTATTTGTCGGCCAGTTCTTTGACGAAGGCCCGAACCTGCTGCGGGTCAAAGGTGACCTGGCCGTTAGCATCGGTTCTGAGCCAGGAGACGATGCGGCCGCCGTCGAGGATCTCGCTCTGATTGCCGAACTGATAAGTGATGGCCACGCCAGCGTAATCCTTCTGGGCTTCTTCCAGCGGCGTCAAAGAAATGGGTGCAGCTTCCTTCGACACCAGGAACTTTTCGGCCTGGCCGCCTGAGAGGGCAAAGACACCGCTGCCGACCAGAAGTCCAAGACAGACAGTTCCGAGAATTAGAAAATAGTGCTTTCGCTCCATGAAAAATCATTCCTTCAAGTACACTTTAAGATAAATCTTTTCTCAATGTATCACAAATTGTAAAGGAATGCAAGGAAAGCAGCCAATATCTGACGCAGTGAATCACAGGCGCTGGATAGCGTCGAGGGCCAGCGGCGACCGTTCACATTCATCGGCCATCATGGTCAGCTGGTAGCATAAAGGGCTACTTTTCATCATCCGCTTTTTTCAATCCATCCAGCTCTTCGACGACAACCAAAGGAATGACGACGTGATTGTCTTCAAAACACTGCATGGCATACGGCGCCTGAATGATCACATTCGTATCGAGTACATAAGTTTTTGCCATAGAAAATCCCACCTTTACGCTATTTTCTTCAGCATACCAGCTGAATATATATAGCCTGTAAAGAGGGGGCAAATTCTATTGCAATTCTTCTGCTGTTGGGTCGACGCCGAACCATTTTTGATAGAGCTTAGTATATGTCCCGTCAGCTTTCAGCTCTGCCAGGGCTTGGTTGATGGCCTTCAATTCGTCATCATGACCTTTGTCGATGGCCATGGCTGAACCAGCCAGTTTCTTCGGTTCACCGACGACTTTCAGGTTATTCATGCCGCCTTTGGAAACGTAGTACAAGGCAACGGCTTTGTCGATAGCGACGGCATCACTGCCTCCATTCTGCAGTTCTTGCAGGCATTGGTAATTGCCATCGAATTGCTTGAGGACGGCCCCTTGTTTTTCCGCAAAGTCTGCCGGTTTAGAGCCGGCTTGGACGGCTACGGTCTTGCCAGTGATGTCGTCCCAACCATGAATGGTCGTATTGTCTTTCTGCACGACGATGACCGAGCCGCCGATATAGTAGGGTGCCGTGAAGTCGACTTGTTTTTTCCGTTCTTCCGTTGCCGACATAGCTGAGGCAATCATATCGATTTGGCCGCTTTTCAAGGCTGGAATCAAGGCATCGAAGCCCATGGCCTTGATTTCGACTTTGCGACCCAATTTTTCCCCGATGGCGTTGGCTAAGTCTATATCAAAGCCAGTATACGTATCATTTTCTGCCATTTCAAAAGGCGGGAATGACGGTTCCGTCCCGACAATAAGCGGTTTGTTTGTTTTTGCCGGAGTTTTATCCGATTGTGTACCGCATCCTGCTAAGACACTCATTACCGTCAAGGCAGCCGTTCCTGCGAGTATCCATTTCTTATTCATGTTCATTCCCCCTCATGACCCCTCATGAAATGATATAAAATTTAAAAATTCAAATGTTAAGAAAAATTATGTATTAAATAGGCATTTGTCAATATTTCAGCGAATGATTATTCGAATAAGTCTTGATATAAAGAGCATAAAGGAGGAGTTTCTATGTCTTTGAATCGATTGCGCGAACTATTCCAGTCTGGGAAGGGAGCTGTCGGCACCTTTGTCAGTATGGGCAATGAATCCGTCGTCGAATGTCTCGGTTATACGGGATTGGATTTTGTCATTATCGATACAGAACACGGCCCTTTCGATACAGAAACGATGATGCAGCTCATACGAGCGGCAGAACGCGTCGGCCTAGTGCCCGTTGTCCGCATTGCTAACGTCAACCATAAAGAAATCCAACGGGCGGCAGACTGTGGGGCTCAGGGACTGATTGTGCCGTGCCTGCGCGACATAAAAGATTTCCAGAAAACCGTAGCTTTGGCAAAATATGCACCTATCGGCCAGCGCGGCTTTATCAAAGGGCGGGGGACTGGCTTCGGGCAATTGCCCTGGGCGGCGACCGATACGCTGGAAGAATATTATGCCAATAGCAATGAACGACTCATGGTCATTCCGCAATGCGAAACAAAAGAAGCCTTGGAACAAATCGAAGAAATCGCCGCCATGGAAGGCATCGATGGCATCTTTATCGGCCCTTTCGATTTGTCGACATCCATGGGCCTTCCGGGACGATTCACACATCCTGATTTCTTGGCAGCGAAAGCGCGTATCTTAAAGGCCTGCAAAAAAGAAAACAAACCTTGCTATCTCTTTACGACCAAACCCAAAGAAGCCGCAGCCTGCTTAAAAGAAGGCTATGCCGGCGTAGCTCATGAACTAGACTTCGATATCCTCATCCAAGCCTATCGCGACATCGTAAGCCAAATACAGTCCTCGCGCTGACTTCTATTGAAAAAGAAGCCGATAGGAGCAGGAATTTCTCTTTACTATGCAGAATTATTCCATATAACGACACTGCATAACGAAGAGGTGATAGCATGTCTCTGGAAAATCAGGAATTAGCTTGTGTGCAAGCTTTTTTAGAAGATAGGGCTTCTGAACGGCTCATGACGCGTTTATTGGCTGATGCCGGGGAAAACTTGCCTGGTTCCGACGTCTGGCACAGCATATGTTCCGCAGCCACCTTTCGCCAGACGAACAACGGGAGCTGCTGGAAACGGCTAAGGCAGATACGCAAGGAGACCCCGAGAAACGCCAAGCGGCTCACGATGCCCGTCTGTTGCTGCTGAAATCGGGAATGTGTCTTTCCATCCATGAATCATGGTATTTGCATAAGGTAAAGCATATGCCCTTAGAAAAAGCCTTTCGCCAAACCATGACGCGTATCGTCGTAGGCTTTGGCCAACTTATGTCAGAATCGGAGATTCCTAACGATTTTGAAATGCAGCTCTGGTACCGTATACAAGGGTAGACAGGAAAAGATATTGCAATTTCTCCGCTTTTTCGTTATAATAAATACATATATGTAATTTTTACCTTAGTATTTATTTACAACAGGAGGAAATGGGATGGGCTTTATTAAGGAATTTAAAGAATTTGCCATGCGAGGCAATGTACTGGACATGGCAGTCGGCGTTGTTGTCGGCGGTGCCTTTGGGAAAATCGTCACGTCTTTGGTCAATAACATCATTATGCCGCCTTTCGGCGTTCTTCTCGGGGGCATCGACTTTTCTGACTTCTTTATCCCTTTGAGTACGGAACATGTTGAATCGTTAGCCGAAGCGAAAACAGCCGGGATTCCTGTTATCGCTTACGGGGCTTTCCTCAATACGGTATTAGAATTCCTGATCATCGCTTTTGCTATCTTTATCGTCATCAAACAGCTGAACCGTTTCTTTCCGAAACCAGAACCGGCTCCGGAACCGCGGCTTTGCCCGTTCTGCCGTCAGCCCATTGCTGATGACGCTACGCGCTGCCCGCATTGCACCAGCGAATTGCCGGCAACTGTTTCGGAAAAATAACCTAACCAATGGGGGAATGGTAGATGACGGACAAACAAAGCATTGCCTTAAAAATCAACGATTGGTTAAACGATTGTGTAACTGAAAGCGGCGCCTTCTTTTTGAATACCGTAGAAGCTGGCCGGCCAAAATCGCGTCCCATCAGTTTCCACATGCTGAAGGACGGGGTCAATTATTTTGGTGTCGGTGCCATGAAGGAAGTTTATCGCCAGATGCAGGAAAACCCATATGTAGAGATTTGCGGACTCATGGGAAAGGGGGAAACTCTTTTTCCGTTATTATGGGAAAGCTGTTTTTGAAAAAGGTGATGAACTGTCCCAAGAAGCGCTGGCACAGCCTGGCTATCCAGTCATGAAGAAAATTTACACGCCCGAAAGTGGCAATCATTTCGCCGTTTTTCATTTTGAAGAAGCAACAGCTGAAAAACGGGCAATGATGTCCGTATTAGAAACATGGAAATTATAAATAGCTAAAACTAGCTCAGAAAGGAAATGACCTTATGGTAACACATGTATTGTGGAATCTCTTGCAGCAACTGAAATCTGATTACGAATGGGTAGAACTTAGCCATCGCCTGAACAATGACAGTCCGTATTGGTCTGGCATGCCTGAAGGCTCCGTAGAAATCGGGAAAGTCGTCTTTGATTGGGGAAATCCCATGCTGGAATGTTTGATCCAGACCTTCAAATTTCCCGGCCAATTCGGCACGCATATTGATTTCCCCGGCCATTTTGCCAAAGGGACCGCACTGTCTGAAAGCTTCGGCGTACAGTACATGGCATATCCCTTGGTCGTCATCGATGTCAGTGAAAAAGTAGCCCGTGACGTCCATTACGCCGTTACCGTTGACGACATCAAAGCCTATGAAGCGGCTTATGGAGCCATTCCGGAAGGCGCATTTGTCGCACTGCGGACGGACTGGTCGAAGAACTGGCCGGATAACGATAAGCTCTGCGGCTTTGATGAAGAAGGTAATGAAAATGCCCCGGGCTGGTCGTTAGATGCCTTGAAATACATCTACGAAGTCCGTCATGCCGCTGCTAACGGCCATGAAACCTTTGATACCGACGCATCTGCCGTCGCAGCTGAAGCAGGAGACCTCATCTGTGAACGCTACGTCCTCAGCCAGGGCCACGTCCAGATCGAACTCTTGGATAGCCTCGACAAAGTAGCCCCTGCCGGTGCCATCCTCCTGGCATCCTGGCCCAATATCGAAGGCGCAACCGGACTTCCGGCCCGCGTCGTAGCCATTACGCCGAAATAAAATAAAAACAGGGACATTCCAAATGCGATGATGTATGGAATGTCCTTGTCTTTTCTAATTTCAGTGACCAGGAAAGGAGGGCTTTAGCTATGAGTGACACGGCTATCAAGGAAGCTATGGATTACGAAAAACAGTTTGCCACGAATAACAAGCTGAAATCAGCCTATTGGGAACACGAACGTACCATGCGCGACATCGCTTCGGCCCTTTACAGCCGGGAAAAAGCAGGCCAGGAACGCGGCGAAAAGATTGGTGATAAGACAGGACGCCAGGCACTCAGTACTTTGCTTCAAAAGCTATTGGAGGAAGGCCGGAAAGAAGAATTTGACCGTGTCTTGCGAGATAATGAGTACCAGGAAAAATTACTGCGAGAATATCATTTGAAAAAAGGTTTTAGGAAGGACCCGTCATCATGCGGGTCTTTTTTTTGACCCTATTTAGCCCTAATAAGACCTATTCGGGCTTATTAAGACCGAAAAAGCCTTAATAAGAAGCGCCAATGCTATGGCCTTCGCATGACAAGGATAACCGCCATAACCATCTGCCGTCAAAGAGCTTCCCGATGGGACTACTCACTTGACGGCTGACGTTCGTACCGGTTTTTGGATGGACATCCCAGGATCAGCTTGGACAACAGGAACACATTCGAGGAGGAGTCCATCATGAAGGTACAGGAAAAGATGAAGACATATGGAAAATTGCTTTTTCGAGAGCTTTTTGTGAATTTTTAAGTGGCTTAAAATTACTTACGATAATTTAACGTTATCGGTAGTAATAATACTTCTAACTCCACCCCGTACTGCTAATGACTGTAAAATCACTATATTTCTAGTAATTCACTATCATTAATGATATCTACTTATTTTTATTTGGCTCATTTTTGATTCTCTCCCTGCTAATATGGCCAAATTATTATACTGACGGAATTTTTTTGCTTCATAACCGGACTTGTAAACCTGTATCTGTATTTGCTGATACTTGAGATTGTATGATTCATATAGGCTGGCGGAATTGAATATAGGCGCCATGCGTCTTTAAGCATATTTAACTTAGGTCAAGATGAATGATGTTAATCTATCATGATAGTTTGCCAGGTTCTTGGTGTAGAATCCTTACTACGAGCTAATCTGTTATCTATGGATATGATTCTTTTTTCTATACAGGTATCATCTTGATAGTTGAGCTAATCAACTACTTTTAGAGAAATTAGGCTTCTTCTCTAAAAGTAGTTCAAAAAAACATTCATTGCGAAGGCCTTTCTTTGGCAGTATAATTAGGGTTGCTTATTACTGTTTTTTACGGAGGTTATTCGCCATGCAGCGATTTTTATCTTATGAAAATACAATTTTAGCCGTTGTGATGATGGTGTCCTTTATCAATCCTTTTACCAGCAGCGCTTTGACGACGGCTTTGCCTGGGATTGGTACGGCTTATGGTGCGACGGATGCCAAGCTCAGTTGGGTCATTGAGTTGTTCTTGATTTCTTCGACGGTGACGATTATGCCAATCAGCAAGATTGCCGACCGGATTGGCAAGCGTCATGTCTTCTTGTTTGGTGTATCCTTATTCTGTGTCTCGTCACTGGCTGTGTATTTTGTGACTTCCCTCTATGGCTTATTTTTACTGCGCATCTTGCAAGGCCTGGGCAGTGCCAGTATTTTTGCCACCAGCATGGCCATCGTCTCCCTGGTCACCCCGCCGGAACGTCGCGGCCGGGCTATGGGCTTTACCATTGCCGCTGTGTATTGCGGGCTGTCTTTTGGTCCGGTTCTGGGCGGTTTCTTTTCTTATTACCTGGGCTGGAAGACGATTTTTTATTTTATCGCCATTATCTGTGCCGTGGCCTGGCTGATTGCCCTGTATAGCATGAAAAAGGAAGAATGGATTGTCAATGCCCATGGCAGTCTGGATTTGTTTGGTAGCCTCTTATATGCCCTGGCTATGATTGCCATTATGGTTGGCTTATCGGAAGTAACGAGCCTTTTCTATGCTAAATATCTCTTGGCCGCCGGCTTCATCCTGTTCCTGGTGTTCTTGTATGGTGAATGGCACCGGAAAAGCCCAGTCCTGCCCGTCCGTATTTTTGCCGACAATCGCGTGTTTTCCTGTTCCAGTTTGGCAGCTATGCTCAACTACTGTGCAACTTTTGGCATCAGTTTCCTCTTGTCCATTTATTTGCAGCGCATTACCGGCCTCAATGCCCGTGACACGGGACTCGTCCTATTGCTCCAACCGGTACTGATGGCGCTCTTGTCCCCTGTCACCGGAGCGCTGTCGGACCGTATCAATCCCGCCGTCCTGGCTTCTTCCGGTATGATTTTGATTACCTTCGGTCTCTCCTGTCTGGCAATCAATGTCTCTCTTTCTTCCTTCTGGCTCATTGCCCTGGCCCTGGTCATCATCGGCATCGGTTTTGCCCTGTTCACGGCGCCGAATAATAACGCGATTATGGGATCCGTGGCACCCAAATATTATGGGGCTGCTTCATCGGTCGTCAGTACGGTCCGCCTCATCGGCCAGGTCCTCAGCGTGGCCATCATCACCTTGATCCTGTCACAAAGCGGGGCTGCTACGACATCAACCTGGCTGGCCCAGCACATCCAGCAGGCCTTCATCGTCTTCACCGTTCTCTGCGCCATCGGCATCATCCCTTCAGCCGCACGGAGTAAGTGATGATTCGTGGTTAGTGATTAGTGGTTCGCAAAAGAGGATGCTGCATTAAGCCAAAAACGCTAATGCAACATCCTCTTTTCAAAAAGCGTATGAAATTAAATTTATGTATTTACGAGCCACGAGCCACTAACAACTATTTTACAAAATAATGGGCCGAGTCGTCGACGAGGCTGTTTTCCAGGAGGGCTTTGAACTGCGGGGCACTCATTCCAGCTGCCTGGGCAGAGAACTGATAGTTTCCCACTTTCCAATGAGCGACGTAGGACGTGTCGTTGATTTTAGCGATGCTGATGGGAATACCGTCGATGACCTGGTCTTTCCAGGTTACGCTATAGACGCCGGAAATATCTTTCATCGATTTATCAGCTTTCTGGGGCATCGTGCGGACGCGGACCATCGTTTCCGGCTGGCCTAAGCGCTGGAAGCCGATGTCCGCAGTGTGTTTACCAAAGAGAGGTAATAACAGCTGAAGCCGGCGTCGCGGGTCAAATACAGCGGTCGTTTAAGCACCATAAGTATACTCAAACGTTTGATTTTTGTCAAACCAAGAACTCATTCCCACGTTTTCCAGATTTCCGGTACGTAGCCTATGGTAGCCTTAGTACCGTTGCGGACGATGGGCGTCTTCAAGACTTGCTGATTATCCAAGACTTTAGCATCTTTTTCATCATCGACGGCATATTGAATCAAGGCCAGCGCGTTTTTATCTTTGCATTTCGGATTGAGCATGGCGTCGAGGCCGCCGACGGCTTGTTTGACCTTGGTATATTCGCCTTTACTCAGGCCCTTTTCTTTCAGGTCGACGAATTGGACTTTGATGTTCCGTTCTTTGAAATAGCGGATGGCTTTCTTTGTATCAAAACACTTATTCGTGCCAAAAATCTGGATATTCATGGAGTTCCTCCTTTAGTTTGAAAAAATAAAAAGTGAAATAAAAAAACAAAAAGCTTTTACTTTTCGAAAATATACCTTATAATATACTTGTATATTATTTATTGACACCATAAGGGGGATTTTTTATGGCTAAAAAAGAAAACAAGTTCAAGGGGTATGATATTTCAACACAAGCCGTCCATACGGGCGTCGCTTATGATGCGGAAACAGGAGCCGTCCGTCGGCCGCTGCACATGGCCAATAGCTACAAGCTGCCCGATGACCTGTCGAAGGTCAATTATTCTTCGACGGATCTGCTGATGTACGCCCGCAATGGCAACCCGAATCAGCACTGGCTGGAAGAAAAAGTCGCTGCCCTCCACGGAGCCGATGACGCCATCGTTCTGGGAAGCGGCGTCGCCGCCCTTCACGCTTTGTTCTGGACGCTGCTCAAGACAGGCGACCGCGTCGTCTATCCGAAAGTCAGCTATATGGCCGTCTATCGCCTGTTCCACGAATTATTCAACCGGAAATTCGGCGTCGAAACGGTCATGGTCGATATGACGGACCTGGAAGCCGTCAAAAAAGCGATTACGCCAGGGACGCGCCTGGTCCATATCGAAACGCCGGACAATCCAACTGACGGTATTTCGGACATTGCGGCCATTGCCAAAATCGCTCATGAAAATGGAGCGGTCTTGTCTGTCGACAATACCTTTGCATCGCCTCTCAATCAGCATCCCTTGGATTTCGGCGCTGACTTCGTCGTCGAATCGCTGACCAAATATATCAACGGCCACGGCGATGCCCAAGGAGGGGCTATCATTTCCAACGACTTGGCGACGATGGACCGGATCCGCTATGAAGCCCAGGTCAATGTCGGCTCTGTCATCAGTCCCTTCAATGCCTGGCAGATCTTCCGCGGTGCCGTCACCTTCCCTTTGCGGATGGAACGCATCAATGCATCGACGCAAAAAATCGCAGAATGGCTGGAACAGCGCCAAAACGTCACGTTCGTTTCCTATCCCGGCCTGCGCAGCAACCCTGGCCACGAATTGGCCAAAAAACAGATGAAACACGGTTTTGGCGGCGTTATTTCTTTTGGCATCGCTGCTGACGACAAGGCGGTCGAACGGTTCTGCGCGGCCTTGAAAGTCGTCACCTTTGCCGTCTCCCTCGGCCATGACGAAAGCCTGATTTTACCGCAGCCCAGTTACGATGAACGCATCAATCTCTATCCGGAAAAATTCCGCAAGGGCTTCATCCGTTTCAGCATCGGCCTGGAAGATCCGGACGACATCATCGGTGACCTGGACCAGGCCTTAAAATCCATCGGCTTATAAGGTCAGCGGAACCAACGGCTGCCATATAACAAAATAGATTGGGGAATCCACCCCGACAGAAAGCGAAGCAAGGTCGAGACGACATCCGGTGTGATGACGACTCGGCCTTTTTTCACGGCCCGGAAAGATCGGCGGGCAATGACCTCTTTCGTCCCTGCCAGGGGATAATGGCGGAACTGCTGGTTCCTATCGGTCTGGATGGCCGTCGCAATAAATTCCGTGTCTTGGACCCAATACGGGCAGATGGCAGAAACGAGGATTCCCTGTGGGGCCAGTTCAGCGGCCAGGGCCCGGCTGTAGCGCAGAAGAAAGGCCTTGGTCGCCGAATAGACGGCCAGTTCCGGAATAGGCAGGAAAGCGGCACACGAACAAATCTGGACGAGGTGGCTGCCGGCCTTGCAGTATGGCAGGACTAACTGGACCAGGCTGATTGCGGCCCGGTCATTGAGGTCGACCATCTTTTCCTGAACGCCTGACGGAATCGTCATGACGGAACCCATCTTGCCGAAGCCCGCTGCATTGATCAAATAGCGGACGATAGCCCTACTATCGGTTAAGGCTTGCTGTAAAATCCGAAAGGAATCGTTCTCGGTCAGGTCCAGCGGATAGAGGCGGCTTTTCGTCTTCAAGGCCCCGGCCAGGTCTTCCAGCTGCGGACGGCGCCGGGCGACGAGCCAGATTTCATCTAAGCCTTCGTCATCCAATAATTTCACGTATTCCCTTCCCAACCCGGAAGAGGCACCGGTCACAATGGCTATATCCATGATTTCCCCTCCTGACACTTTCGATAGCACTGCAAATATTCAGCTTCGACGTCGGCAAAAGGCCGTGGTTCATACTCGGGAAGGCAATGCACCTGTGGCTGCGCACTGTCCGGCTTGTCCTGCAAGAGATAGGTCAGATCATACCAGAGGAACGCATTGTCAATGTCTTTGAGTAGCCGCGTTTCTTCTGCTGTCAAAGGCTGGCCCAGGAATTTCTCGTAAATGACGTCGAGCAGCCTGGCTTCCGTCTGACGGTAAATCGGCATGAGCTGCTTCATCGGCCGTGGTACGTCAGACATATAACATTCCGTCGCATCGTGCAATAGGGCTGCCAGGACCAGGTGAGATGGCAAATTCCTGGCCCGGGCCTCCTTGGCACATTGCAGGCAATGCTGGCCAACGGAATAAAAAGTCGTCACATGGCCATTGCCCCGACAGATGAGCGACAGGGCGTGGGCAATGTCTTCGATACAGATAGCCTCGGGATTGGGATGGGTAATGTCGAAATGTTTTCCACTGTAGGTAGTGATTTGAGGAGACATGGTGTTTAGCTTCTTTCTCTGATTATTTTTGCGTTTGGGGGCATATTTTTCCGATAAGTATTAATTATCGGTAAATCCTTATTTTACGGGAAATAAAAGGTATATCTTCCGAATAGATTCCGAACGGGTATGATTTGTCGTTTTAGCTATATATATAATTATACGATACCTATAGAACGTCGTCCAGCATATCCATAACTTTTTTATTTCGAACATCGGTAACGCTTAGATATGTACGAGACGTTATTTCAACGCAAGAATGGCCAAGGCGTTTCGAGATATAATCAATATCGACTCCGTGGTCGATAAGCATCGTTGCGTGGGTATGACGAAAAGAATGAAACGAAAGCCCGCCGAAATTTCGGTTACACCAGGAATTAAATGTTCGGATATCGTTGCTACGCATCGGTCGTCCGTCATCACGAGTACATACGAAATCACTTTTGTAATATAAATCGTTATGTGCCAATAAATATTGCTGGCGTTTCTTTTGCTCGAGAAAGGCTTCATATAACTTCTGTGAAAACGATATCTTACGAACGGAGGACCGTGATTTCGGCATTGGTTCAACTTTGAATAGCCCATTATGATCATAGATAGTCGATACGACTTGGATATAACGAGTATCCAGATCTACGTCTTTCCACTGAAGAGCTAGACATTCTCCGACACGCATTCCGGTACAATATGATAAGATACATGGCATATATAATTTATGTTTGGGTGGATATTTTTTAAATATTGCATGTATCTGTTCTTTCGTAAAAATACGCGGCGCTTTTTTTATCTCGAAATATCTTGGCAGTTTTAATCCGAGCGTCGGATTATCTTTTAAGTATTTGGGTATGGTAACACACCATCGAAATACAGAGCGTAATATGGTATACATGACTTCTAAAGAAGATTGAGCGTATTTTTTACGTTTTTCTGTGAGCCAAGTATCCAGAAGTTGAGTTGTAATATTGCCAATCGGAATATTTCCGAGTTCTGGTTCCAGATGATTTCTGATAGTTCGTAAATATTGTTCTTTCGTATTATCGGTACAATTGACAAGTACTGATTTTTGGTACCATTCTTTTAGTAATAGAGAGAACGGCATACGAAAAGCGTCCGGATATTCTTTGCTCATATCGATACGCGAAATATACTCGATATACCGAGCATAACATTCTTCCGGCGTAGAACCACCAGCATATTCGTGTTTTATCTTTTTATTATTTTTCGATATGCATACCGTAAAATAATACTTGTTGCCTTTTTTACGGAAATATGCCATAAAAATTATCTCCTTTCCTATACTATTTTATATGGTTTACTTTTTTTATAAAATGGAGTATAATAATATTATACCACAAGGCTATCGTAATAGAAAACATAGCCGCGCAGGATTGAAAGAAATATTCTGTATCCAAAGATTTCTTTGGAAGGAATAGAGTCTATTAGATCTGTTCCTGATTTTCTTTCTTTGGATATATACTTATCGCGGAGTAGAGCAGTTGGCTTAACTCGCGAGGCTCATAACCTCGAGATCGCAGGTTCGAATCCTGCCTCCGCTACCATATTATAGAGGGGTGTCCGAGTGGTTTAAGGTAGTTGTCTTGAAAACAACCGGGCGTAATAAGCTCCGTGGGTTCGAATCCCACCTCCTCTGCCATGCGGGTATCGTCTAATGGTAAGACCGCGGTCTCCAAAACCGTCAATCTTGGTTCGAATCCTTGTGCCCGTGCCATAAACATAGCGGTATCGTATAATGGTTAGTACAGCAGACTTTGACTCTGCTAGTCTTAGTTCGATTCTAAGTACCGCCGCCATTTATTTTATTCTCTGCTTGCGTGGTGGAATAGGCATACACATTGGACTTAAAATCCAACGGATACAAAAAATCCATAAGGGTTCGACTCCCTTCGTAAGCACCATGGAAGATTCATCCAGCGGTCTAGGATGCACGACTTATAATCGTGCCACGATAGTTCAAATCTATCATCTTCCACCATAAAAAAAATAAATGCCGCCGAAAGTAACAGGCGGGATAAAAATAAGAAACATCTTTATAGCGCACAGACCGTGAAATAGGAATCAGCGACTATATCGAGTCCTATAGCCCGATGACGGACGATGCTTGAAAAAATAGCTAGGCAACTTTTTTTCTTCTCCTTATGGGGGTGAAAACTATGGGTAAATGCGGTGGACGCAAAGGCAAAGGCGGCCGTAAATAACTCGAACGCAGCGAGATATTTCGCTGCGTAATTATCTTCCAATGGCGCAGTTTGGTAGCGCGCCTGGTTTGGGACCAGGAGGTCGCAGGTTCAAATCCTGTTTGGAAGACCATGCAGGTGTAGTTTAGCGGTAGAATATCTGCCTTCCAAGCAGATGATGCGGGTTCGATTCCCGTCGCCTGCTCCACATGCCCGGATGACGAAATTGGCAAACGTAGCGGCATTAGAAGCCGTGAAGGATCGCAACCTTGTTGTGGGTTCGACTCCCACTCCGGGCACCATAAAAAATATGAAGGGAGATTTCTTTTTCTTATGAAGTTAAGAGTCTTAGTAATTGGCGGTATCTTTTATGCTGAAGAACTAGATATCTTGAATAAAGTATTAAATACGTATGATATCCAAATTTCGTTCATGCATTATTTAACGGATACGAAGACGAAGAACGGGAAAGAATTGACGAAAGCGATTCTGGATAAATACGATGTCTGGGTATTCAAAAAAGCGCCGTCGCCGGTTCAGTTACGAAATATGTTAGACGAAGTCGAATATGAAAAAGATATCTTCGTACCGATATATAAAGAAGATAAATTGGTTGATTTCCAGAAAATAGAAGATGAATGATACGTAAGGTTGTTTCAGGAAGAAACAACCTTATTCTTATATAAGAAAGGTTGACAGCCATGTCTTTGTTTAATTATCTGTATAAACTGATCTTACGATACAAAGTCCGTAAAGCTTCCATATATTTTATGGAACGAAATAAAGAGACTTATGATGAATTGTCTAAGCAATAAAAAAAGAGGGTTTGCGCCCTCTTTTTCTTTTATCGATCCCATAAGTTGTCCGTATGAATAACGCCTAACATCGGATCTTTATGTAAATGTTTCTTGAACTTGATATATTGCGTTATAACTCTTACGGCCTTAATATGGATTTCTGATAAGTTTTCCGATTCCCATTTGATACTATCGTCAGCCTGTAATGTTGCGATATAATGATTTTTATCGTCTTGTATAACGTCATATGGATATTCTACGTAGGAAAAAGTCATGATTATTTGTATTTACCTCTAAACAAAAATAGAGATCCTTTCTTTTATGATTCAGCGTATAACTTCGCGAAGTTTTCTTCGGTACAATTTGCCGTAAAATCTGTATAATTAACAGAAAGGATACCGTCCTTGTTGATTGTTATATCTGTACCTTGTTTTACGCCGCCTAATACAGAAGTAGTAGCAACAGGAAGTACATATAAATTTTTAGCAGATACTCGACCGTTCGTATCGACAGTTAAATTATCGCCTACGATTATAGTACCCAAAGAAGTCGTCGTCGCCGGCTTCGTTTTATTAGCTAACTCTGTTTTTGTAGCATATGTTGAAGAAGCCGACGTCTGATTATCTGTTATCTGTTTATTGATATTATCGATAGCCGTTTTATTTTTAGATACACTATTTTCGACTGTCGATATTCTAGTCGTAATATTCGATATATTCGTATTCGTATCACTACGAAGCGTTTGGATACTATTTGCATTTTCAGATATATTATTATTAATGGTATCGATACTTTTATTGATTGTACTAAACTGTCCGGAAACGTACGAAGAATTTGCTTTAGTGTCTAATTTAGTATCGATTTCTGTTTTTGTATAAGCGTCGGTAATACCATATCCAGAAAGTGTTGTCGATTTGTCGGCTTTCTTAGCCAAAGAAGCGACGGCATCCGCTTTCTTTTCATAAGTTGCGTTGATATCATTTCCGTCCGAATCTTTTAACGCTCTTTCGGCAGTACTAACGGCGTCATCTATTTTTATATATGCCTGACTTGCCGGTGCGTATCGAAACGAGTGATTGCTGGGTATATCGACATATATTTTTCCATCTTCTCCCATTAAGGCCGTTGTATGCGTTTCTTCTTTATAAAATTTATTATCGGTCGAATTATAATATCCTTCGACGACGTCATCGACATAAGAAGGTAACTGACTCGATGGAACCAATCCAGAACTATCTAATGTAGCGATACCATTGGCTATCCCTTTTTCTGTTTTCTTAACGTAAGTGGCTTCGGCATCCGTCTTTTTTAACCTTGCGTCGATAGCAGATAATATATCAGCCATATGCAATGATTCCAGATCCGCTTTTTTAGCTAGTTTATCGTTTACTTCTGTCTTCGTATACGCATCTCCAATATAATATCCAGCTAACGTGATTGCCTTATCGGCTTTTAAATCCAATTTATCTAAAACTTGCTGCTTCGTATAAACATTGGCCGCATCCGCTTTATCTTTTAATTTCGTATCTTCTTCTGTTTTTGTGTAGCTATCGGTGATTCCATATCCAGAAAGTGTCGTCGCTTTATCTGCTTTTTTATTTAACGCAATCTGAGCGTCTACTTTCTTTTCATACGTTGTCGTAATCGGATTTCCGTCTTTATCGGCTATTGCCATAGCCGCTGTACCGGATATATCTGAACCTTTCGTGATGTATCCGACATCATTCGTCAATTGCGATAACTTTTTAGGAAGTACACTCTGGATATATTCCTTAGCATATGCCGTATATTTTGTAAGCATGTCCAGGAAATCATATTTCTTAATCAATTATAATCCCTTTCTCTCATATCCATATCTATAATCGATAATAAAAAGATTTATATCTTTTTATTACTCTAGATAAAATGCTTTTATAATCCTACGAATTGGATTATACTATAGATAAAGAGAGCGTTATTTTTTTTGTTTACAGAAAAGGAGCGATGACTTATGAGTGATATATCGGAAGAATATCATGATTATGCTGATGAATTAAAAGAAGAAGAAAGAAAGTACCACGAAAAAATACAAAACGAACTTTCTCCGTCTGAAATCCAAGAATTAGAAGAAACAGATTATAGCTATACACCAGAAGAAATCGAACAGTCCGAGAAAGAAGCGATTATTAATAATTTGTCTTATCAGGATTCCGTTTATGGATCGTGTATAGCACAAGAAGAATACAACAAAATTTTATTGTCCGATCATATAACTCCTATTTTTATCCCGAATAACTTGGACGATGATAACGGGAAAACAACAAAAATATATAGCAAACATGCGTATCCTTATGATGCGTTGGTTGTTGTAGAACATAAATTGAATCATAAATTCGTATATCACGGTACGAGTACCATAGAAAATGATAATGGATTTATGTATAAAACGCTATTTGCAATCCCAGTTATGAACGTCTGGATAAAGATTATGGGCAATTATCTGGAACGTTATAAATTAACCGAAGAACTAGCTAAAAATAAAGATATCTATAAAAAGTGGCTCCGATTTATTAATCCAGAGTACTATAAAAAATGGGATATTAGTTCGATAAGGCCAAAAATTTTAACGAATATTAAAGATTTTTCGAAACGTGATATATTGGATATATTAAGCCGTAAGAAAAAAGAAGAACTCGTTATTGAATTCTCTTCTAAAAATAGTGAAATCATTAATTTGAAAGATCTATATGACACAGCTATTATGCATACAGCACAGTTCAATAATGATTCTTCTGATATATCTGTAGAATTTCAAACAAAAGTATGCAAATCTTATAAAAGAGAAAAAGAGAAAAACGAAGAAGAAATTCCGTTTTAACCTAATTCTATAAAAAATCTCCCGCTTTTACAAGCGGGAGAAGTTTATTTGCGCTCAAATAAAAAAAAAGACTCTGAAAGTATTATTCAGGATTTCAAAAATAATATTGCAAAAAATAAGTCAACCCCAGGGACAAAGGAATTCTAAGCGATATCGCCTATTCCCATTCGGGAACCCAGCCTTATCCTTCACAAGTTGACTTTATAGTTATTACATTAAAAAAACGTGGAAATGTAACTATTTACTTTATGACACCTATTCTTGACTAAATAAGATGAATTAAAGTTGCTGGATAATTTACGTCTCATTCCCGATTATATTTTTTACCTCATCTACTGTATAACCGATACGATAGATAAGGCTATTTGGATTATCTCTGCGCTCGTACTGGTATTTCTTGCCTGTCTGCGTATCTGATGTAACCATGTGGTCATCATCCTCGACACCTGGCTCTTCGTCAGGAATTTCGCCGACATTGAACCATTCTTTCGTACTAATAAGTAAATTCTTAAAATCATTTTCCCATTCACTTTTAGGAAAATTTTTCCGCACGAACTCATAATCCTCTTTCGTGTTCAAATGTTGTGGATAACCAATCATAATCAATCTTTCCCCCTAAGAGAACGTATAATAGCTGTGAACTTTTTTGATGACGGTCTCGAACGGCAAGTATTCGGCATACTGTTCAAGCTGACGTGCAATTACAGCTGAATTCGTGAAAGTAACCATTTTCTTACCGTCAAGTTCTATCTGTAGCTGGACACACTCCTTGCCCTCAACCGCCTTGCTATCGAATTTTCGATATCCTAGAACAACGATTTCTCTATTGAATAGCTCAGAGATTTTGATTTTATCTCCATCGAGCCGCGTATCTTCTTTTGCGAAATCACTAAACTTCTGTATAAGCCATCACCTCTTTATATAAATCATCAATATGCAGCGACATGGAAAGATTGTGCGCGTTTGCATGACATAGCCATCCTTTTGCGCTTGCTATTTTTGACCGCGCTGTATCCTTTGAAATCAATCCGCGCTTTAGATCATGCATAACACTCTTTAGATTCTTCTTCATTCGTTTTGCGGTACGTTTCCGTACTAAGATGTATTGTGGGAAATGACGATAACCAAGGAAATCTACGCCATGGAACACAGGAAACAGTTCACATTTCGATAATTTAAGTTTTAGATTGTCATGCAACCACGGGGCGAGCCATTCGCGGATTTTCTGTAACCGTTCTTTATCGCCAAAAAAGCAGAAGTCATCGCAATAGCGAATATAATCTTTTACTTTGAGAACGTGCTTGGCTTGCATATCTAGTTCGTTCAGATATAAGTTTCCAAACCATTGTGAAAGATAGTTTCCGATTGGAATATTCGTCTGTGTATGTGTACTATCTATAATCTCGAAAAGCAAAGCAAGCAATCGCTTATCTTTAAATTTATGTTCAAGAATTCTTTTGAGTACGTCGTGGTCAATCGACGGATAAAATTTCGATATATCACATTTCAACACATATGGATTATGTCGCACCATCTGCATACAACGTTTGCTTCCTGCATGTTGTCCCTTTCCTACTCGGCAAGCGTAACTATCGTAAATCATCAGATTGTCCATGATTGGAGCAAGTACATTCATGATTGCATGATGCATGATACGGTCTGGATAAAACGGTAAAATATAAATTGTTCGCTCTTTCGGCTCGTAAATCTGTTTCGTCGTATATTCAGACGTATGGTATGTACCGTTAAGAAGCATACGTTGTAACTCTTTTAGTTTATTGTCTAAATCCTTCTCGACATTCTTTACTTTGCGTTGCCAATGCTTTCCTTGCGCCGCTTTTGCGAAAGCTAATTCGAGATTACTCATCTCGCATATCTTATCGTATAAGTTTCCGTATCGTTTCATTCCGCGTCCTTTCTAATAATAATAGCTACTGACGTTCGATTGCTCTACTTGCCAGTAGCTTTCCCATTTGTGTATTTTCCCTTATCGGGATGGCTTCTGTGCCCAGCCGAGGGTTAGGCTGGACGCTCCAAACTTCATCCTCGTATCGGACGTGCCCTGACCAGCGTTATTGCCATTCCGGTTAGCCGACAAGTTATTACCATTGACTGACCGTGAGCCACAATTCGACCTGTTGTTCCAGTTACCACCTACAATCAGGCGCACCACGGCACAGAAGCCAAAAACAAAAAGCCACGACTAGCCGACCACGCTGACGCGTGGGGCGGTTAGCAAAACTTGTTTCCAATTTAAGATTTGTACGGCCCGTAGGCCAGCAGAATCAGCCAACCCACGGCTCGGACGCGCCCCGACCAGCGTTAGCGCCATACCGGCGAGCCGACAAGCGCTTACCAGCGACCGACCGCGAGCCACAAGCCGACCCGACGCACCAGTAACCACCCACAAACAGGCGCACCAGCAATCCATATTCGTTACCGTACTTCGTTTTATCGCCGTCGATATCACTATTACCGATACGATTTGCGCTATCCCATCCGTAGCCATTTAACCAATAATTACCGCTACTTGCATAATCAGAATCAGTGCCATTCGTTACTGTTCCACGCATGGATATATTATTCGTCCACTGCCACAAAACGCCGCAGCAATCTTCTAGACCGTAGTTACTTATCATTCTGCGATTTGCCGTGTCTTTATGTCCGCCAGTAGTATTCGGGTCGGCACTACCGGAGATATTCGTTTTTTCGTTGCTTCCTTTTGCATATGCCGCAAATTCATCACGCCACAAGAGCCGCTTTTTGATTTTATGGAACTCTTCGTTGAATAATTCGCCGTGCCATTTCTTCGTACTATTGCCGTCTTGGATAACTGCTTTATATTGAGACACGAGTTTTGAACCATTCCAACCTGCTAGATAAATATCGACCCATACACCGTCACACCAAACCATACCTTCAGGGCTTGATACCGGCCTGTGTTTTAAGTCCCAGATAGACCGTGGCAGGATATCTCCTGCGATATATCCAGACAAAGGATGCCCATTAATTGTTCCCACATCAGCGCACTCGCAGTGGAAGCCGCCAATCTTTCGCGAGTTTGTTGCTGTGTACCCAGTCGGTACTGTACTGTTCGCAGATAATACGAATTTCGGTACTGTACCACTAGCCTGACAAGCATAGATATAGAAATCTTTGCCAGTACGATTTGCCGACATTGCGTATGTACTGTTATCCCAATTGCTTGCTGTGTTAACATCAATAGTAGATGCCCCAGTTTTGACATAACCATTGTTGCCAATATTTACCGTGATATAATCCGGCACAGTGATAACATTTTTTGTCGCACTCCACATCGTAGAACGTTCATAGCAGGCTGGGAACGATGCAATGAGACTAGACTTGAAACTGTCTAATTTAAGATACGTGCTCGCGATATTTGCGCCGTTGCTGTCATTTGCTGCATTACCAGAGATATTAATTCCCCATGTACCGCTGGCTCCGCTACCGGTTTTAGTAGGAGCGAAACTGTTATAGTTCGAGCTGTCTAATAGAGTTCGTTCTTCTGTCCAGTCAGTAGTTTGTTTTTTATAATGAATAGTATCGTTTTTATCAGTTAACTTTGAATACATAAGCAAACCGTAATTAGGGCCATCTGATGCGCCATTCCTATGTCTTAGACTTAGCATATTATACCAGGTGTTTTCTCCGTCATTTACTGAACCGATAAATGAACGGAATTGTTTCATATTCGTTAGGTCACTCGAACCAGTTTTACTTTTTATGCTATCGATAACGCCGGCCGCAGGTATGGTCGCATCACCATTCTTTTTGCTTTTTCCTGGCGATACAGTTGCATCTGTAACGTCTGCCGCGTGCTTACTCTCATTAACCGTAGTATTAACTGTGATATCTTTACTGCCGTCGAAATAAATTTCTCCAGTCATATCTCCCGTTAATTTAATTAACCTTTCAACAGTAAGCTTAAGAGCGTCATTTGCCCTCCCTGCTCGCAATTGTTCCATACTAAGCATACTTTGCGGTTTATAAGTCAACTCCCAGCCAGATGGCGGCGTACCGTTATTGTCTTGAGCGAATATTTCTTCCCCTAACTCTATATCTGGATGAACAAAGTCTCCAATGAGACTTATGGTTTTATAGAAACCAGTAGTTCGAATCGCGACATAGTACTTATCTGATTCTATGTTGTGTAACACAACTGGAAAATCGTCACCTGATGTCGATTTAAGCATATTGTGTTCCCAGCCAAGAGAGGCATACATAAAAGCAGGTTCTAGACTAAAGCCATTTCCGTCTCGGATATCACATAAAGCAATAATAGAAAATCCATACGTTTTCCAATTATTTGGTCTGTTTGTTGGATGATAGTTAACCAACTCCTCTATTATTTTATATGTCGGATGTCCACCATTATCCTCCTTATTAAAGCTCTTGATTCTGAACTTACTAGAGTTATTTATAGATTTTATGCTATTAGGTATGTTTTTTATAAAAGCAATGCTTGAACTATCTGTAGAATTCCAGTCTGCTTGTATGTCTGCTTTTTTACTGACAGTATCTAAAGCAGTCTTAATACCACCAGAAGTAACGGGGTTAGAGCTATTAGTAGTCGGAGTTGTATCGAAAGTTAATTTATCTTGCTTACCAGAAATATCTTGATGACTTGTTAGATAACCAGCATCATTCGTTAATTCTGATACTTTTTTAGGCAAAACATTTTGTATATATATTTTTGTCTGTTTTATAAAATCTTGGAATATACTATATAATGTGACCAAAAAGAAGCGGCCTCCTTTATTCTTCCCATAAATTTTTTAATTGATCATCGCTAGGCATTGTCATTTCTATAATAGGAGCGAATGGATCCCATTCGACTCCTGTATAGACAAAGCTATATCCAATACTTGTTACAAAATAAACGTCGCCTTTTTCTGCATTCGTTATTTTCTTTAATTCTGCTTCAGTAGATATATATCCATGCCAAGATATAACATCTGTATCTGTACTATGATCCGCTAATTCATTTATCTTCTGGATAATTTCAATATTAGACGGAGATTTTATTATTTTTTTTATCTTCATTTAATAATCTTTCCCATCGTCATACTACTAACGCTCTTTCTTTTTGTAACACGATATAGCCAATGAATTTGGTATCGAACGTTAAAATAATAGTAGTGCCTTCACTTTGCGTCTTATTATTATCTATAGTAATCGTTCCATCTGTTATTTGCGTAAAGACTTTTGTATTTGGATCTTCTTTTAAGATAGTGCCAACTACGACATTTAATCCTAATTTATGCTCTTTCCCATAAATAACGATACTGTACTTTCCTTTATTTTCGATGAACGTATCTTCTTTTACTTTCTTGATATATCGTAACGAAGATAGGTTCGGATTTGTCGGAGAGAATTTACTTAGATCGCCATTAATATATTTCATTTCTAACGTTTCGCCATCAGAGAATTTTACGACATTTCCTTTTGTAGTCGGATAAAACGTATCAGAATTAGATAGATTGTCTAAAATACTGCTATGTAATATCGTAGCTGTAACAGCGTCATTATTAATAGACATAAATAAAATCGTATTATCGTCTTTGTATTCAACATCGACGAGTAATGTCTGTCTCGTATTTGTATCGCGAATAGCCGTAACTACCGCATCCTTATATCCTGTTAATGTATAGGTGTATATATGTTTCGTCGCATTATATTTCCAAGCCGATGTTTCAATATTAATATCATCAGCGCTATAGAAAGTCAAACTATGCGGACTTTTCTGAGTTGCTGAAATTTGAATATTCCCGGTATATTCTGCCAATAAAGACACGTCTCCTTTCTTATATAAATTTATTATAGTATAGCTACATACAGAATTACGAAGATAATAGAAAAATACGCATCTATTTTATGAATCAAACATCGTTTTAAAAACACCCATACGATATCCTTTGTTATAAATATCTTTTTCAGATACTTGATATTTAATCGATAACCAGTAAATATCTTCTGGATATAATTTTCTTTGTTCTTTAGTTATTTCTTTAATATCGTGTAAAAACGAATAAGAAGGTATTAATAACTCGCGTCCCGCTTGTGTGATAAGATATGATATGTTTGATGGTATTGGATATTCTCCTCCTTGCGCTACCCATAAGGAATAAAGACTAAAGCGAACCAATGCCGATTTCCATTCTTTATCGAGTAACTGTTCCTGTTCTTTTACCTTGATATACGGTTCATTTTCTGCCACAATAAAAATTGGACGCGTTATTCCCTTATCGTATTTTATTCTTATATCTAATTTTTTAATTAAATTGAGAATATTTATTGCTCTTTCTCTTTCGTCGTAATCTAAGGTATCTCGTATAAAGTCTACGATTGGCTTTATACGCTCTACTTCTCTTTTTATACTAAAATAATAACTCATTATAGTTATCTCCCTTTGAAATAAAAAAAAAGAAACCGCAGCCGTTGGACTGCGGATATTCTTTTTATGCACTTTGTTTGAGCGATGCTTTATCGATGATCAGTTCGTCTTTATCGTCTTTCTTCCCGACCAGGCTCAATTTTCCGTAGATATTCTTGAAAGCAGCCTGATATCGTGAATACGTACTCGCAAAGACGATAGCATTTACCGGACAACCTTCAATGCTTAATTCTAAGAAAGCCATAAGTCGTCCTCGTTTATCAGTATGTTCTTTTATATTCGTAATGAAAGCTGTGTCGACTTCGATCTTCTTATTCCTTGGTACCGATTCCCACCATGTCTTATGGGATAAATTAATACCCAAAGTTTCTCGTTCCATCGCAATACTCATATCATCGTTATAAGCAGATGTATCGAAATCTTCGACTTTATCTTTTCGTATCGTATAGAATTCTTTTAATAGTTCTAATCGATTCGGATTAAAAGAGTCGAGTGCACCACTTTTGATTAAAGCAATACCAACTGATTTATTAAATGCTTTCTTTGGTACTTTATCGAAGATATCCTGAAGACTTGTATACGGTCTGTTTGCTATTATCGTTTTATAGCTCGTAGCACCGACTCCTTTGATACTAGCTAATCCATAATAGATTGTCTTGTGTTCGGCATCACACGTAAAGCCTTCATTTGATTTATTAATATCCGGCGGCAATGTTTTTGTATCTGCGAAGTCTTCTGCTAATCGAATATAATTCTTTCGTTTTTCATCGTCACTTGTCATCGTCAATACAGCCGTAAAGAATTGTGTCGGATAATAATACTTTAACCATGCCATTAAGTATGATATATATGCATAAGCAACAGAATGTGATGCGTTGAACAAATGTTTTGCCAAGCTCTTTATCTTGACCTCAATCATTATAATTGAGTATCGGACTATCTCTTCACCCTCGTTTATACGTTAGGCAAATCAGGCAGCTACCCCTGATCGGATATACTTTATATATCGTGTGGGATGTTCGTGTCAGGCTTATTGATGTGGTATCTCACCTGTTAGTCTCTACACCGACTAATATCTTCTAGACCACGATATTAGATTGGCACGGTATTAACTGCTATCCTTATAAATTAAGGACCGTAGTATCTCTTACGAAGCGTATTCACCTTTGGATAATAGATACGATTGTCACGCATCAGTTTTATTTAACTTCTACCGTTAGCCTGGAAATAAAATCAGACACCTTTTATAAGTTTATCCCATTTTTCAAACCATGGTTTCTCATGATTGTACCCTACTGCTTTTATAAAAATATCTTTTTTGCGTTGTAAGAATCTTGTCGCATCTTTATAAAAATAGCAATATAATGATATAATAGATTCATTTTTTACTACTTGTAAATATTTCATTTCTGGTGTATGTGAATCATGTAAAACTGATTTTACTGGAAGAATTTCTTGTATTTTTGTTAAAAATGGAACAGTTCCTATGATAGAAACTACATATTGCTTATATACATGATTTTTATAATAAGAGCGAATATGTTCATGAATAGATCCATCACCATCAAAATATCCACGAACAAAATGTCGTATAAATTTTTTATCTATTGATGGCATATCGCTCATTGTTAATGATTTATTTGGATATAAATTTAGTTTTCTTAAGTCTGTAGCCATTTTTTTAGACGAAAAATTACAGACAATTTGCGGTTGTGAATTTTCAAATGCATGAGAACCAGGATTTGCTTCTCTTAATTTTCCAGAATAATTAATATCTTTCGCAAATTGAATAACCGTATTGGCATCAGACTTCTTTTGACTAAAAATAATATTATTAAATTTTTCATTTCCAACGTATCCATCAGCATATAAAAAACCTAGCCAATAAGCTTTTTCTTCTGTATCTATTTCGTGGAAATATGCATCGTTTAATGTATATCTATTTTTTCGATGAGTATCTATTCCATTGTTTTTTAATATTAATGGTAATGCTCGCACCGTCAATTTATATTTTCGTCCTAGTTCACGAATAGTAAGAAAACTTTCAAAATAATCATGTATAATACAATTAATTTCTTGCTCAGTTAATTCTTTTTCATTTCTTACATCAGATTTTTTTCGCACAATAATCCTCCAAAATAATATTTTGAAAGACTATTACTTTTTACATGTTTGTTTTTAATAAAAAACGATATTTTTATAATTCGTTAAGCATAGCTGGCGAAGCCTAAGATAGATTTCCAAAAAGTATCCATCTCTTCGGCAGTATATCCGTTTACTAAGGCTCCCGGTATTTCGGCACCATATTTCTTTTTAGGATCATACCACGGAAGGTTATCATTTTCTTCCCATCCATCAGGTCCTTCACAATTTTTCTTGCCATAAATTAAACAACGACGAATCATCGGAAACATTTTCACTTTCTTTTTTGCGATTGCTTTGCGCATCAAAGAATCAGCCTGACTTACATCGAATCCCGCAACTTGTTTACTAATGCTCATAAGCTGTTCCTGATATACATAGACATGATATGTAGACTGCGTAATATTCTGGATACCATGAAGATATTCCGGAGGTTCGATGCCGTTATTCTTGGCATCTGCGTACATATCATTAAACCCAATAGCTAACGGCCCGGGCCGCTAATTAATTCCTCTAAATATTTTTCTGTTAATTTATCTGTATATTTTATCCATAATATTTTTACGCCATTATTAATACAAAGTTCGTTTTTTAAATTATCTAAATATTGTCTATTTCTAAATTCATCTATATTTTTATAATAAGAACAATATTTATAATGTTGTGGCCCATTATATTCTATTGCTATTTTATGAATTGGAAAATATCCATCTAATCTTAGTTTGTAACCTGTTTTCGGATTTACAAGCCATTCAAATGTTTTTTCATATTCTGGTTCTTCATTTAATAGTTTGGCAATTTTCTTTATAGCATACATGGCAGATAAACTTGATTTGTCATTTTTATTCATGCCAGGTAAATTTGCTTTTAATCCGAAATGTTTTCTTAAATTGTTAATAGATCCAAATCTATCTTTGTAACATGTAGCAGAGCTTCTTGCTTCTTGTGTTATTAGTTCTGTAGTCAAATCACCAAATTTATTTAAAATTTGTTCTGCGTCATCCAATAATTCTTTTGTTGTTAAAATTATACCTGATGGATGTCTTGTTATTCCTAATTCGTTATACATATTAGCAAAGTTCCCGTATATTCTATTTATTATTTGGGGTCAAAACAAGCCATGTTTTTCAACAATAGATTTACTTACATATCCATATTCATCATATAGTCTATATAAGTCATTATCTAATTCTTCCTTTGTAACATTCCTATGAAAATTGTTTGTTGGAATATTAAAATATTTTAATGCATTATTTAATGTTCCAAATCTTTTTTCAATTGCATAAAGACTAATCACTTTACATTGCTTTATAATGGATGAAGAAACAACGTGATGCTTTTGATATAAAGAAAATAATATATCTCCAATCTCTTTATTGGATAATTTGTGATGAACTGATTGATTAATGTCCAATTCTTTTAATGCGTTATAAATTCCATGATAATATTTATATACAGCATTCTTTAATCCTTTGGTATATTTGTCCAATGAATTGACTGTTATTTTTATATTGTTATTATTCATCTCTATCAAATAATTTGCTGTTTCTTGTTTTGTCAACAGAATTCACCTCTTGGTATTCCATTACCAAGAGAATAGAATATTTAGAGTTCTGTTCTTTCGAACAGGATCGGACTGTATCTTTGATTAGTGGGGATATTACTGTAAAAGTATAGTAACGGAGATATTCTCCCAGTCTCTGAGGCGGAACTTATCGTGCCTGCTGATTGCCCATTTCATTGTCATAGCCTAGCCTACTAGGATAACTCATATAATTATGAAACAATTATCTTTAGGGTTTCCAGCATATTACCCACTTTATCCTCGGCCAATTCCGGGCCAACCGAGCGCTGTTATCGCCGATAAATCTTCAATAGAACGCGGCTGAATTTTCCGTAACATATTCTTAAAAAGTCCAGATTCGAATTGGAAGACACAATCCGAATCGGCATTACTCAACATACTATATACATTCTGATCTGTGATATCGGCTACTTCATACAAATCATTAATTTTAAAATCTTCATTAATATTTTTAAGTGTATCCGATATAATATCTAAGCTTTTTAATCCAAGCAGATCAAACTTGACGCCACCCAGTTCTTCGATCGTCGTACCAGGATATAATGTAACCGTTACACCTGTTTTACTATCTCTTCTTGTCGGGAATACATCCGAGATAGGTATCGGCATAGCTAGATAAGCCGAAGCATGGATACCGAAATTTCGTTTACATCCTTCGAACTTTCTTGCTAAATCGAATAATTTAGAATATTTTTTTTCTAGTTTATCGAATTCTTTCCATTGTTCTCGTTCGAATTCAGATGGAGATTCTTTCAGTTTATCGAAATCACTGAAAGAAGGTTGTGGTGGAATACTGGCGTTATCCGAGATTTCGTCTATCTTCTTGGATATTTCGTTACTTTCCTGGAAAGAGATACGAAAAACGCGCGCCACATCTTTTAATCCAGATTTAACGCCTTCCTGGGTATATGTACCGATATGGCATACTTTTTCTTTTCCATACATATCTTCTAAATGTTGTACGACTTTATATCTATTTTTATTGGAGAAATCGAGGTCAATATCCGGATATCCATGTCTATCTACTGTCAGAAATCTTTCGAACAGAAGATTGTACTTAATCGGATCGATATTCCGTGTAATGCCAATCAGATATAACAAAAGACTACCGCACGCACTTCCTCGACCAGGACCAACGTTAACGCCATGCTGAATAGCCCAGGTACTATAGTCACGAACAATCAGCATATAATCTTCGAAATTTCGCTTAAAGACGACAGTTAATTCGTAGTGTAATCGTTTTTCGTAGGTATGAAGCGTTTCGTCGTCCATTTTCTGATCGAACGCATATTTATATAACGCTTTATACGATATCCATCGGAGATATTCTTTATGAGACATCCCGTGTGTATCCAGAAAATCTATCTTCGGGAGTAAATTCACGTCAGAAGATAGTTTAAAATGATCGGCGATCCGTTTTTCGATAACTAACGTATTATCCATGGCTTTTTGATAAGCTTCCGTAAGAATCTTATCTTCTTCCGGTTCCAACGACGAATCAGTATAGATTTGTTTTTTAAAAGCCTGTTCCATCTCTTTCCGTGTACGGAGCCAGAATTCGTTATCGTATCGGAGTCTATCTTTCGTATCTTTATATTTGTTCTTCATACCCATACATAACAGGGTATCGTGATCATCATGATCTGCTTCGGTCAGATAATGAACATCGTTCGTGGCTATTAACGGAATATGATATTTCTGACTCCAGGATACGTATATCTTATTCACAATGATCTGTCGCTGAATAGGAAGCGGCTGGACTTCCAGGTACATACGATCTTTAAAAATATCATACCATTTCAGCATCTGCTCTTCGGCTTCCTTAAATTTAAAGCAGTTAATCAGATAAGCTGTACGGGAAGCAATACAAGCTGTCGTCATAATTAATCCTTCATTATATTTACGAAGTAATTCATCGTCGACATAAAAGCGGCCGTTATACGTATTTTTATCGGCCGCTTCTGACTGAAGCTTGACGAGATTATGCCAACCCGTCTGATTCATAGCTAATAGAATCATATGGAACCCTTTCATATTATATTCAAAAGGTTTGATAGCTTCTCGTATCTTCTTGATTCCTTTGATTTTTTTCTTGTTATGGATAATGGCGTCGGCTTGCTCTTCCGTTATTTTTCCGGCTTCCCGAGCCTTACGAGCCGCATCCTTATGACGTTCTTCGACTGGTTTCATTAACTCATGGGTATCCATAGTCCAATACGTTTCAAGTCCTGGAATAAATTTAATATCGTTCGCTTCACATTCCTGCTGGATTTCGTATGTGCCGCCAATGTGATTATGGTCCGTTACAGCAATTGCGTGCATTCCTAGTTTCTTTACCTGCTGAATTAAGTCATGTGGCTTACAATATCCATCCAAAAAACTATAGGAACTATGGACATGAAGATGAACAAAATCAGAACTCAAATAAATCACCCTCTTCCTTAAAATTAAGATACATCAAAAATAGTATATGACTGGTTTTATAGATTTGCGACCGAAATAGATTTCGGGCACAAAATAAAATATGGCAGTCTTCTATTCTACAATATACCAATCTTCAGCAAGCATGTCGGCCTGGCTGGCAAGCCAGCCTAACTGAATACCTGATGTGCCTACGAAAGCAATAGCGCAATTTCCAATAGCAAGATGATTAGCGTTAATAACCTCATTGTGTGAGTTTACGTAACTAATATTTACCGCTAATTCAATGTATTGATTTTTATCATTCCACCCTTTTCGCGCACATCGGCTTCCAGCTTTGATAGCTGCTATAGCATCTCCGAAATTCAGATTATTATTTTCTACACTGTCATAAGTTTTGGCAAAAATGTTAGGTTTGCATGGGTATTGCTCTCCATTGACTCCTGTAATAATGTAATCTCCTACGCTGGCTTTCATGTCGCCTTCTAGCGTATGGATAATCATTTCTTTGTCTGTCTGATATGCTTCGATCACAACAGGTTTCTTTACGTATTTCATAGTTATCACAACTCTTCTCTTATTCTTCTATCGTATCTATTCCATATTCATGTGCAACAATATTTTCAATTTTACACCCACGATATTTTTTCCAATCACCTATAAAATATGCAAGGTTAGCTTGAGACAATACTTCTAGTGATTTTCCCAAAAACCATACGGGAGTGCTATCATGCGGTGCAACTTTAATAAAACTATCCAAAATCTCGGCATCTTTACCATATTTCTTTTTAATAATGCTAATCGCACGTTTTCGTTCATTAAGAATCTGTTCATCTGTCTTATCAATCATTGGTTGACTAATAAATACTTTTAATTTTTCCATTTTATCCACTTCTATTCTTTTACTGTGTAATTTTCCCACTTTTTATATACATCGACATAAGTTTCGCCTTTATCGCCGTTATGTGTAACTTCGTAGTACATGCCATCTGATACACTTGTGCTGACTAAGCACTTCCAGTTCTGTAAAGTTTTACACCACCATACAACGTATATATCATCAAGTGTAATCTGTTTTTTGTCGGAAGCATCAACGTGAGAAGTGAACGTACTCCCGCCTATATAGGCGG
>ULRP01093511.1_pt1 | contig 32008 bp, 19 predicted proteins | sample 1955521 | NCBI WGS metagenome assembly ULRP01 (sample SAMEA4835685, study PRJEB28245) | human gut metagenome | biome: gut microbiome; material: fecal sample | place: Denmark | collected 2008
AGCCTTCAGATAGACGGTCTTGCCGGTCAGGCAATCGAACACGCCCACGGTTACCTTGTGCGATGTCTCGCCTGTCATCGGATACTTGTCTGGTGCAGGCTTGGCGCAGCAGGTCTCTGTCTCAGGATGATTGAAGTAATCAATCTCCGGGATATCCACCTGCGGATAATCTGTTACCATGCTCTGGTCCATGCGGTAGAAGGCGAGCAGTTCGCCGTCAGGACTCCAGAAGGTACCCTTGCTGATGCCGAACTCATCGCGGTGAACACTCTGACCATAAACGATTTCTTGGCTGCCATCCTTTGATATCTGAAAATCGTGCGATTTCTTCTCTCTGGTCATGGCATTATTGGTCACGTCGAAGGTGCGCACATAGAGGTTGCTTCCCTTCAGATAGGCGAATGCATTCTGTTGGGCGTTCGCCTCGAGGAGGTTCTCGCCATCTTCAAACTCCATCTTGCTCAGCAGCTTATGCTTCTTGAAGTCGATGGTATAGGTCTTGCTGCCATTGCTTACCATTACGATGCTCTTGCCTGCAAAAGGGAATTGAGCGTTGTAGAGGGCTCTTACCTTGATGTCCTTGGTAGGAGCGATCCACTGGTTGATATCGTTGATGCCGAAGAGTTTGGTCTCCTTGCCCGTAGCCTTGTTCACGAGATAGCAAGCCTCCACGTCCTGGCGGATGAGTTCATTTCCCCACCAGGTACACCAGCGGTTCTTTGCCACCATGTTGCGATAGTTATGACCACCGAAGTTCAAATCCTCCAAGGTGAAGGTCTTTTCACCCTTCTGTGCAGGAACCACGCCCTGAGCCTGTATCTCGGTTGCATTCATTGCCATCATGGAAATCATTGCTGCAAAAGATAATTTATAAATTGAATTCTTTAGATTCATTGTTATTTTGTTTGTTGATTGAATGAATAAAAACCTTGATGTGGCAGAATGCCACGTCAAGGTCTTGTATAGTTTGATGCGTAGTTTTTAATCCTCATCATCGAAGTCGGTGTTGAAGCTAGGCTTGCCACCACGCTTTCCTCCGAAATCACGACCACCGCGACGGTCTCCTTTGAATCCGCCACGCTTGTCTCCCTTTTCAAAGCGTTTGCCTCCGAAATCTCTGCCACCCTTGCGGTCTCCCTTGAATCCGCCACGCTTGTCGTCACGGTCGTTGCCACGCTTTCCGCCGAAGCTGCGTCCGCCCTTGCGGTCATCATCATCGTGGCTTCGTCCGCCACGGCGAATCTCATTGCGGCGCTTTTCAAAGTCTTCCAGGCGATGGCTATGGAACTGGAAACTGCGGATGTCTGCATCCTCGTTTTCTGTTTCCTCGCTTACGCGCTTCTTAAATTCGCGCTCTTTCTTGAAACGGTGCTTCTGAGCCATTTCGCGCTTCTCGGCTTCGGTCTTGACAATACCGCCTTCAGAGCGGAATTCCTTCATCTTACCGTCGAACATCACGTACTTGCGGAATTCGCATTCCAAACTTCCGTTGTATACAGGAATCTTGATAGATGGCTTCAGACCAATCTGCTCAAAGCATTCCTCGCGGTAACTCAATACCCAAGCCTCGTTGCCTGCGAAAGCCTTCTTGAAGCGCTCGCCAATCATCTTGTAGGTATTCAAGAGGTTAGGGGTAGAGATACGCTCACCGTATGGAGGGTTCATCACGATGATGCTCTTCTCTGCTGGCTGAGTGAAGTTCTTGAAGTCCTGCTGTGCGATGGTGATATCCTTGCTCAGTCCGGCTGCACGCACGTTGAGGTTGGCAGTGTTCACAGCCTTCATATCTACATCATAACCGTAGATGTGGTGCTCAAACTCGCGTTCCTGAGAGTCATCGTTGTAAATCATATCGAAAAGTTCCTGATCGAAATCGTTCCACTTCTCGAAGGCAAACTCCTTGCGGAATACACCTGGAGAGATGTTGCGGGCAATAAGTGCTGCTTCGATAGCGATGGTGCCAGAACCACACATTGGATCGATGAAGTCGCATTCGCCCTTCCAGCCGGTCATCAGAATCATACCTGCAGCCAAAACCTCGTTCAATGGAGCCTCAACCTGCTCCTGGCGGTAGCCACGGCGGTGCAAGCTCTCGCCACTAGAGTCAAGACTCAAGGTAGCGTTATCTTCTGCGATATGGATATTAAGACGGATGTCTGGGTTGGATACGCTGATGTTAGGACGTGTGCCCTGCTTCTCGCGGAACCAGTCTACGATAGCATCTTTTACCTTGTAAGTAACAAAGCGTGAGTTGCGGAATTCCTCTGAGTAAACTACTGAGTCTACAGAGAAAGTCTTCTTCACGTCCAAGATGTCATCCCACTTGATCTTCTGAATCTGATCATACACTTCTTCGGCAGAACGAGCCTTGAAGTGCTTGATAGGCTTTAAGATACGGATGGCTGTGTGCAACTGGAAGTTGGCACGATACATCATTTCCTTGTCGCCAGTGAAAGATACCATACGGCGACCTATCTGTACATTGTTGGCACCCAACTGGGTGAGCTCCTCAGCCAAGACGGGCTCTAAGCCCATGAAGGTCTTGGCAATGAGTTCAAATTCCTGTTCCATTATTGAATTCTATATCTAATAAACTTTGTTTTTCTTTTCTATATTTCTTTGTTTTGGGTTGCATATCCTTGGTTACCCATACGTTGGCTCCTACTACGCAGCCCTTTCCGATGGTGATGCGACCGAGGATTGTTGCATTGGCATAGACGATGACATCATCTTCCAGGATAGGGTGGCGAGGGATTCCCTTGATAGGGTTGCCGTCCTTATCGAGTGGAAAACTCTTTGCTCCTAGGGTTACGCCCTGATAGAGTTTCACGTTGTTGCCGATGATACAGGTGGCTCCGATTACTACACCCGTTCCATGGTCGATGGTAAAGTGGTGACCGATGGTAGCCTCTGGATTGATATCGATACCGGTCTCTGAATGTGCCAGTTCGGTCATCATACGAGGGATGAGTGGCACACCGAGCAGGTGAAGAACATGAGCGATACGATAGTTGGTTATCGCCTTGATGACAGGATAGCAGGAGATGATTTCTCCGTGGCTCATTGCCGCAGGGTCTCCATTATAGGCAGCTTCCACGTCGGTGGCGAGAATTTTACGAAGTTTTGGAAACTCCATGATGGCTTTGGCTGCGATGACGCCAGCCTTGGCACGCTGATGCTGCAGTTCTGCCTGTGTCTCGGTTTCGCAATCATTGGCGAAGCAAAGTCCTGCTAGAATCTGTTCTGCAAGCATTTCGTAGAGTTTCTCTACTCTTACTCCAATATGATATTTGATAGTAGAGATATTTACGGAAGAATTACCGAAATATCCTGGAAAGAGTATGGAACGAGACAGATTGATAATATCTTCGAGCGCCTTGCCCGAAGGAAGTGGATTTCCGTCTCTGTGCTGATGGAATAGACCTTTTAATGAATCGGCGCAAGAAAGCTCGTCGATGGTCTCTGTCAGCTGATGAGTTAATGTATCTTTACTCATTTTCTTCATGTATCAATAAAATTCGTGTGCAAAGATACGATTTATTTCTTGAATTGCAAAAAAATGATGGCTGTTTTTTGCTTTTTTGTAGAATAAAAGAAACAGAAAAAGCAGATTCTGCTTTTGGGCGAATCTGCTTTTTCGGCTTCTATTCTGTGATACTGTCTAAAAAGAGCAGTAATCGGTTGGTGACATTTACTTCTGAAACTCCCGAATCGAAATCGAGAGATACGAGGTTCAGCTGAGGAAAACGCTCATGTAACCGCTTTTCTATTCCTTTGGAAATTACGTGGTTAGCAATGCAGCCAAAAGGCTGGAGCGAGATGATGTTGTTCACTCCGTCTCGGATATAACCCACAATGTCGGCAGGCAGGAGCCAGCCTTCTCCAAACTGGGCTGCAAGAGAAACCAACCCTTGCACATCCTTCGCATCATCATAAATGTTAGTGAATGGACGGAAGTAGCGGAACTTGCTAGCAGCCTTGTTCACCTGGCGCAATCTTCTGCCTATCAATGCCTGATAAGCACCCTTGATGATGAAGTCTGGTACCTTGGTACAATTCAGTCGCATGTGCTTCTGTATCTCTACATTCACGAATTCCTGAAGGAAGAACGGAGCGAGTAGCGGAGGCACTACCTCAATGCCTTTAGAGATGATGTATCGCTCCAGGTACTGATGGGCAAAAGGATTGAACTTCAGGAAGATTTCTCCTACGATGCCCACTTTGGGTACATCCTTGTCTAGGGTCATCTGGTTGAATTCCTCTGCAGCCTGTTCCAGGAGCTTGATGAGACCTTTTGCTGAGTTTCGGGCGATAGGCTCGTCGATGAGGCGTATGTACTTATCCCGTAATTCCTTGGCTATTCCCTGTTTCCGTTCTCTTGCGATGCAGGCGTTGTACATCTCGTTAATCGCATCGCCATAGAAAATAGCGGTAACGATAATCTGGCTGTATTTCAGCCAAGGCACGTTGAAGCCATCCTGCTCATTATAGTCTTGCTTATCATCCGTAGAACCGGAAGCTTCACCTGTCGAGGCTGTCACGCCTAGTGTGAGTAATGGTACATCCTGGAAACCGTTGGAAATCATCGCCCGTTTGATGAGGCCTGCATAGTTGGTTGCACGACATTGTCCACCCGTCTGACTCATTACTACTGCTGTGTTCTTGAGGTCGTATTTGCCTGATTTCAAGGCTTTGATGATGTCGCCCACGATGAGTGTTGCAGGATAGCAAACCTCATTGTTGGCGAATCTCAAGCCAATTTCTGCACTAGCTTCATCGCTCATAGGCAAAACTTCTACATCATAACCTATCAGCTTCAGGATAGGAGGAATGATAGGAGTGAGATACTCAGTCATGAACGGAGCGAGAATCTTGCGATGCACATCCTGCTTGGTGAAAACCTTGGTCTGCTGTAAATGTTGAGTGTTGAGTGTTGAATGTTGAATTTCTTCTGCTGTTGAATTTTTCACTCTTCGTTCTTCACTCTTCACTCCCTTTAGGCTTTCTATCAGCGAGCGGACACGGAGTTTCAGGGAGCCGATATTGCTCACATCATCTATCTTCAGCAGCGTGAACGGCTTGTTGTGGCGCTTCATGATGTCACGAATCTCGTCCTGGATAAAGCTGTCCGGTCCGCAACCGAAGCTGGTCATCTGTACGAAATGTACATTGTCACCCTGTTCGGCTGCCCATTGCGCAGCCTTCATGATGCGGTTCATGTAAGCCCATTGCTTGACAAGATAAGTCTCAGGCTGACTGTTGTATGCATCGTTGTTGTCTGATGAGCCTCTGGCGATGTCTTCGCTGATTACGTTGACTCCCAGGTTTGCAATCATCTCGCTCAACTTGTGCTGAACCAACGGGTCTGTATGATAAGGACGGCCAGCCAGGAGGATGGTAAGACGAGGCTTTTCCTCGTTCTGATTGAGAATCTCCCAAGCTTTCGTCTTGATTTCTGCTGAATAGGCAGCTTGCGCATAGAGCGCTTCTCTCAAGGCCTTTCGGGCAGTCTTTCTGTCTACTCCCAACTTCTTGAGATAATCCACGATTTGCTTTTCCAAAGCCTTGGATTGTGCAAAGTTGATGACAGGAGAATCTATCGGTTTCTTCAGATCTATTACCGATTTGATGACATCGCTATAGCCCGAAACCACAGGACAGTTGAAGCTGTTCAGCGTATTCTTCGGGTCGTCATTGTGTTCATATACTACGTATGGCATCAGGATGCGGTCTACCTCCGGGTTCTCATTAAGTTCTTTGAGATGACTGTGAGCCAACTTGGCAGGGAAGCAGATGTTGTCGCTCATAACTGTATTCAAGGCTCCTTCATACTGGCTGAAGGTTGAATCTGAAGAGAGAATGACATCGAAACCTGCTGCATGAAGCAGGGCATTCCAGAACGGAAAATCCTCATACATGTTGAGAATGCGGGGGATACCAATCTTGATGTGGCGTTTTGTGATATCAAAGTGCTTAATTTCCTTACCGTCAAAGAGTAAGTGATATTTATATTCGTAAATATTCTTACCTTTTATCTCATTTGCACCCTTGTTGTTGAAAACCCGTTCACACTTGTTTCCCGAGTAAAACTTATTGCCACCAGCGAAGGTGTAGCGAGAAACATAGCAATGGTTCTCACAGCCTTTACATTGCAACTGCCTGGTTTCGTAATGAGCGAGATTCAGAAGGTCGTCAATGCTCCGGGCATTCGTCTCTGTTGGGTAATCAGCTGCCGCATGGAGTGCACAGCCGTAGGCACCCATCAATTCCGGCATGTTGCTACGGGCCACTTCGGTATGAGTCAGCAATTCGAAAGCTCTTACCACAGCATCGTTTCTCATGGTGCCACCCTGTACAACGATTTTTCCTCCAAGGTTTTCGTTACCATGAAGTTTCAATACCTTGTAAAGACAGTTCTTGATAACCGAATAAGAGATTCCGGCAGAAATATCAGCCACCGAAGCCCCCTCTCTGAGCACCTGCTTTACCTTGGAGTTCATGAAGACCGTACAGCGGGTACCCAGGTCGCAAGGAGCTTTAGACTGGCAGGCAAGTTTGGCGAAATCACCTACAGAATATCCCATGTTATTGGCAAAAGTCTGTATGAAGGTTCCGCAACCGGAAGAACAGGCCTCGTTGAGTTCCATTCTAACTACAGCACCTTTTTCTACGAAGATAGCCTTCATGTCCTGTCCGCCAATATCAAGGATGAAACTGACGTCAGGCATGAGTGATGCTGCTGCCCGTTCGTGTGCCATGGTTTCGATAATGCCGCTGTCAAGTCCGAATGCAGCCTTAATCAGTTCCTCGCCATAGCCGGTAGAACAAGAGCCTACGATTTCCAGTTCAGCCCCTCTATGTTCTGCTTCCTGCTTCAGGGCGTTCAGACCATCGGCTACCGCCTTAATAGGGTTGCCTAGGTTCAGACGATAGTTTGTAAAGACAATATCGCCCTTGTCCTTTTGGGCAGATTTCGCATCTGTATCCGTATTGTTTCCCATTCTAACTGCCACAATCTTGGTCGTAGTGGAGCCGGAATCAATACCGATAACCACCTGCTGCTTACCTTTTGCCAGAGGATGGGTTTCGGTAGCGAATCTTGCTTTTGACTGGAGCCATTTATCGTGCTCCATTTCGTTTTTAAACAAAGGTTCCAAGCTACTGTTCCACTCAACCTTTATTTCCTGATGTAAGCGCTTTCTGAGTATGGAAAACTGGATTCCGTCAGAAGCAGAAGCATCTGTAGAATCTGCGGAATCTGTGGGAGAATTACGGTAGGCGCATCCCAGCGCAGGAATCAGATTGCTATTTTCTGATACAATGAAATCATTTTCTGACAGCTGCATATAGTCGCAGAATGCTTTGCGGAGTGCTGGGAGAAAGGTCAGCGGACCACCGCAAAGTAGGATAGGAGCCTCGAAGTCGATGCCATGAGAAAGCGTCACCACAGTTTGTACGGCGATGCTATGATAGATACTGGCTGCAATGTCCTCTTCAGGGAGATTACGTGCCATGAGATTCTGGATATCGGTCTTGGCGAAGACACCACAGCGGGCTGCCATCGGATAAACATGTTGGGCGTTCATAGCCAACTGGCTCATTTTCTGGTTGTCTACTCCCATTAATACGCTCATCTGGTCAATAAATGCACCAGTACCTCCGGCACAGTTTCCGTTCATGCGGAGTTCCATTCCTCCATTAGGCTTGAAGAAGACTACCTTGGCGTCCTCTCCACCGATATCGATGAGAGCCTTTGCCTCAGGATGAGCCTTACGGGCATAAACCGAGGCAGCCACTACTTCCTGTACAAACTCAGCCTGCAGCTGTTCTGCTGTAGCCATGCCCACGCTTCCCGTAACGCAGATATTCACTTTTGTATCGCCAATCAACTGGTTTATCTCATCGAAATAATGGGATACGAGTTCGTTGACACGAGCGTTGTGGCGTTCGTATTTTGAGTAAATCAAGTTTTTCTTGCCGTCGATAACGGCAATTTTGGCTGTTGTAGAGCCTACATCAAGTCCGATACTATATATTGCTTTCTCCATTTCTCTTCTTTCTTTCAGCCTGCAAAATTACAAAAATCTTTCAAGAAAACCAAAAGACAGCCATGATTTTTGCTAATAATCCCATGACTTTTTCAAAGAACAAAGAATGGGCATTCACACCTTTCTCATATCTCTAAATGCACTCCATGCTATCGGAATAGCTACTGCAAAGGAGCAGAAGTCTGCCCATGCCTGACACATTTCTACACCTAGCAGGCCGAAGAAATGGGGTAGGATAAAGATGAGCGGAATGAAGAACAAACCGCTTCTTGCTGCAGCTATGATATTGGCACGGATAGGCTTGCGGATGGTCTGCATCAGCATATTGGTAAGTACGATGGTGGCAACCAGAGGAAAACTGATAACCTGCCATTTCAAAGCCATGGCCCCAACCTCTATTACCTTTGCGTCATCACGGAAAAGCTCGATGATAGGCTCTGAGAAAATAAAACCAATCACGGCACAGATTGCCAGGAATATGGTGCCACACTTGATGCAGTAATAATAAGCTTCCTTGACACGGTTGTATAGTTTGGCACCATAGCAGAAGCCACAGAGCGGCTGAAAACCTTGTCCCAAACCGATTACCACAGCATAAGTAAAGAATGAGATGCGAGTAACGATACTCATGCCGGCAATGGCTGCATCTCCGTAAGCTCCCGCTGCAACATTTAATACCAAGGTGGCGATACTTCCCAAGCCTTGTCTTGACAGGGATGGGGTTCCGCCAAATATAATCTCTTTGGCAAAGGTTTTGCTTGGGGTGAAATTACGCAGATGGATGCGGATATTCTGACCTTTGTGGGTCATCCAAAAGAGAATGCAGCAACCGAAACATTGGCTGATGAGAGTGGCGATGGCTGCACCCGTAATGCCCAGCTCGAAGTAGAGAATGAGCAATGGGGCGAGAATCAGATTCAGCAATACGCCCGACATGATGCCTTTCATCGCATACATCGTGTTGCCCTGGAAACGCATCATGTTGTTGAGAGTGAGCGAAGTGGTCATGAAAGGAGCCCCTAACAGGATAATGCCCAGATAACGCTCTGTATAGGGAAGAATGGTGGGAGTAGAGCCCAAGGTAAGGCAGAGTGGGGTAAGAAACAACTGACCCAGAATTGCGATGACCAAACCTGTAAGAAAGCTCAAAACAAAGCCTGTTGCTGCCATCTTTTTGGCATTTTCTTCCTCTTTTGCGCCCAACTTACGAGAGATATAATTGCCCGCTCCATGACCATAGAAAAAACCTACCGCCTGTATTACAGCCATCATGGCAAAAGATACTCCCACTGCTGCTACGCTCTGGGTGTTGATGCTTCCCACGAAATAAGTGTCGGCGAGATTGTACATACTCGTAGACAGCATGCTGATGATGGTAGGAATCGCCATCGTGAAAACAACCTTGTGCACGGGGGCTTCGGTCAGGAATGTATAATTATCTCTTGTTTTCTTCATTGTGAAAAATCTGTTTTCTTCTTTTTTGACCATGCAAAGGTACTATTTTATTTTCGATTATTGCCCAATAATGGGATTTATGTGAACTTTTTTTAATAAAAATGCACTAAAAACTTGCCTCTGTCAAAAATATGTAGTACTTTTGCAGACGTTTTGTAGTTCTCTATCTTCTTGTAATACAAGATGTACGGACTGAATAGCTATATAAACTATACTGATCAGAATTTGATTTTAATCGAGTAAATACTGTAATGAGCAATATAAGAATAATACCAGTAACAACCCGAAAGGGATTGCGTGCCTTCGTAAACTTCTATTATGAACTGTATAAGGGCAATAAATTTGCTGTTCCCTTCTTGCGCTTTGATGAAATGAATACGTTGAGTAAGCGCAAGAATCCTGCCTTCGAATTCTGCGAGGCGCAGTATTTTCTGGCTGTAAACCATGAGGCTCGTATTGTGGGTCGTGTTGCTGCCATCATCAATCGCCGTGCCAATGAACAATGGAATAAGAAGCAGGTGAGATTCGGATGGTTTGATTTTGTGGATGATTTAGAAGTATCGCAGGCTTTATTGAATGCTGTTGAGGCTTGGGGACGCACAAAGGGAATGACTGAGTGCGTAGGACCGCTTGGCTTTACGGATATGGACCGTGAAGGATTGCTCATCGAGGGATTCCATCATAAATCTACCATGTATATCAATTATAATTATCCTTATTATAAGAACCACATGGAAGCCATGTCGTTCTATGAGAAGGATAATGACTGGCTGGAATATCGCATCAAGGTGCCTGAGGAAACCCCGGCCAAGTTTGCCAGAACTGCAGAGATGATAGAGAAAAGATACAATCTGCATGTGCATAAGTTTACTTCCCGAGAGTTGGTTAAGGGTGGTATGGGACGAGAGGTGTTTCATATCGTAAACGAAACCTATAAAGACCTTTATGATTTTCGGCAACTCACTGACAGTCAGATAGATAAGTATGTAAATGATTATATAAAGAAGGCTGATTTGAATTTGGTTACGGGTGTTGTTGATGGTAATGATGGCAATAGATTAATAGGTTTTGGCGTATCTTTCCCTTCCTTTACCGATGCTTTGCAGAAGATAGGGAATGGTAAACTGTTGCCTTGGGGATGGTTGAAAATTCTGAAAGTACTGAAGTTTCATGCCACAGATACGGTAGATTTACTCCTGATAGGTGTATTGCCTGAGTATCGTGCCAAGGGAGCCAATGCCTTGATCTTTGCCGATCTTATCGAGCAATATCACCGTTATGGATTTAAATGGGCTGAGGCTATGCCACAGATGGAAAGCAACAAAGGTGTACAGAGCCAATGGCAATATCTGGAAAGCGAACAGCATCGTCGTCGCAGATGTTACCGCAAGGTGATGGTTAGATAAGATAAAACTGTATGGAAAATGCGATTTTAAGATAAAAAAGCGCCTGGCTTAGATAATTGATTCTGAGTCAGGCGCTTTGTTTTATTTCCTAATACCGTATGTTCTTTCTTTCTCCCAGAAAGCCCTTCAAGCCTCCCAGTTCCATCAGAATTACACCAATAAGGGTGGTGAGGATGCCCAAGATGACATCGATGATGTAATGATGGCCGGAATAAACGGCTGTCCACCAGATTCCTAAGCAGATGAAAGCGAATAGGGCTATCGTGTACCAACGCTTATGGCTCATTACTGCATAGATGGTAGTGAGGAACATGTAGGCTGCGTGCAAGCTGGGAACGGCAGCAAATACATTGGCATTCTTGCCGTACAGTCCATGAAAGATGGAAAGTCCCGTCATTTCATCAAATCTTCCTAAACCAGCCACATTACCCGGGGTGTGGAGAACCGGTTCGAAACCGTAGTTCATCGCATACCAAGGTGGGGCTGCAGGGTAGATATAATAGCCGATAAAGCCAATGATGTTGACCAGAAGAAAAGCCCATGAGAATCGTCTGAACCAGGAATACTGCTTCTTGATGTAGAGATAAATGGCGAAGGCGATAGGTACCGGTACCCAGCATAGGTAGAAGATACCAGCCATGAAATCGGCTACTCCGCAGTTGTGAACCTTGAAGTATTCACCCGGTATCATGAGGCTAGTATGGTCGGCTACAGCCTGCAGTTCGGCAGCTGTAGTGGCTGCTATTCCAAAGAGATATTTCTCTGCTTCATACAGATGAACTACATCGATGGAGTTTACCTTATAGTTCGGGTAAAGGCGCATCGAATCGTAGATGATTCCGAAGAGGAACCAAGGCAGGAAGTAGATGGCAAAGTTGCGGGTCTTCTTCCAAGCCATCAGCACGACCAATAGAATGATTAAATATATGCTAAACACTTTCTCTTATTTTTTTTTCATTACTCGATAGCAATGTGCGATGCGCCAGAATGCTGTGATGTTGGCAAGAATGGCGATGAGAATCATGCCGCTCGCCAACCACCATAAATCTCCGGTAATGCCTGTGATGATTGCTGATGCAGCTGTAACGACAACTCGTTCAGGACGTTGCATGAATCCTACCTTGCACTCGATGTCAAGACCTTCAGCACGGGCACGAACGTAGCTTACCATTACGGAACCCGTCATGGCAGCAAAGGTCATTACGCCCATCCAGAACCATTCGCCCTTGTCGGTAAGGATGAAGACCAGGCAGATGCCGAAGAGACTGACCAGCTCGCTGTAACGGTCGAGTGTAGAATCCCAAAGTGCACCAAAGAGGCTGCTCTTGCCGCTCATACGGGCCAGTCTTCCATCCATCATATCGAAGAGACCAGAGGCAAGAATGATAAATCCACCCCATCCGATGAGAGTCATACAGTCGGCATAAGTATAGTCGCTGGTGCCGACAGTCATCAGGGTAGGGTCGCTGTTGACTCCGCCCATACCCAGAATCCACGCTGCGTCAATAAAGAAGCAGGTAGCAAGAATATTGCCGATAAAACCTATCAGCGTCACAATGTTTGGCGTGATTCCAATCTTTATCATCGCCTTGATGAGCGGATTGATCATCACGTAGATTACTTTTTGTAAGAAATCTCTGTAATTCATTTGTTTATTGTCATTTGTAATTTCCTAATTATCTTTTCTTTATTGGATATCTTCAGAATTCCTTTCTTCTGAAAAATCTTCTTCGTTCTTTTTCTTAAAAACGAATTTTCTTTGTCCGGGATAATTCACCAGCACAGCTACAAGGAACGAAACCACACATTTTGGAATCATGTAGTGGATATTGATGTGCTCATGCAGGTTGATGGCTTCAGTCAAGGCAATGGTGCCCCCCGAATTGAGTGTCCAGCTCAAAGCCCAGATGATGAAATATCGCCAGGCCACACTCTTCTTCTTGCGCTTGGAGTCGCCGAATACGTAGCGGTAGTTGAGGGTGCAGTTGGTGATTCCTCCACTCATGACGCCCAGGGCATTGGCTAGTCCGTAGTATATTCCGATGATGTCGGAGAGGAAGAAAGCCAGTCCGAAGTCTACTATCGAGGCTATTGATGCTGTCAGCTCTGCCTTTCCGAAGGTTACCAGTTCCTGCTTTATCTTACCCATAAAAATATGATTTTGACAATCAGCATGACGACGGCTGCATAGAATCCGCCCAGCAGGTCGTCTGCCATGACATAGAAGGCTCCCTCTTTGCGGTCTAGCCACTTGATGCCAAGCGGCTTCACCATGTCGAAGAAGCGGAAGAGAGCCAAGGCAACCAAAGCCCACCACCAGGCATCCTTGGGTGCTCCTGTGGCAGTAAATGGCGTAATTAGGGACAGCGGAATCCATACGCCAGCCATCTCGTCGATTACTACTCGGCTTGGGTCTTCTCCCCAGTAAGGCTGTAGTCGGGCTGTAGCCCAGGTTCCTAACAGGGTAGAGAGGATGACCAGGAAAAAGGTGATGCTTTGCAGCGTTTCACCGTTGAAGCCTCCGAGGTAAGCCATCAATGCCCAAATAAGGGTGGCCAAGACTGAGCCAGCCGTGCCTGGTCCCCAGGGCCAGAAGCCGCTGCCAAAGCCTGTTCCTATGATGACGGGCAGCAGAGGAGGGCGCTCGTTGGTTAGATTTCCTTTATTGTTCATTTTTGCCTAAATTCTATTCGTTTTGCTTGATTGTTTGTAATTCGGTTGCAAAATTACGCTAAAAAACTAAAATATCCAAATAGTTTTCGATTATTTTCAGAATAATATGTATATCTTTGCACCCGAATTCGGAAAAAAGCCAAAAATGAAGCCCAAAAGGGCTTGAATATGGCTTATTACATAAATAAAGGTATTATTATTTAGAAGAGGTTAATGAAGGATATGAATTTTAAAAGAGCATTCTTGTTGTTTTTTACATTGATGGTCTGTGCGCTCGAGATGGCTGCACAGCAGAAAATCAGCGGTCGCGTCATCGATGAGGATGGCTTTGCCGTGCCTTATGCTAGTGTGCAATATAAGGGACACAAGATTGCCGTTTCAAGTGATGGAGAGGGTAAGTTTACCATCGAGAAGCATCCCGAATGGGTGCTTACCGTAAGTGCCCTCAGCTATAAGTCACAAACTGTGAAGATTAGCGAAAAGTTCAATTTTCTGGAAGTGAAATTGAAAGATGATAGCCGCCGACTCAACGAGGTGGTGGTGAAATCGAAGAAAGGTAAGTACAAAAGAAAGGAAAATCCTGCCGTAGAGCTGATGCGACGTGTGATTGCTGCCAAGAAGAAGAGCAATCTGTCCAATCATGATTATTATCAGTTTGATAAATATCAGAAGTTAACCCTGGCGCTCAACGATTTGACCAAGGAACAGTTGGAGGGCAAGTTCTTCAGCAAGCGTCAGTATTTGCTGGATCAGGTGGAGAAATCGCCTTATAATGATAAACTGACCTTGCCTGTGCAGGTCAACGAGACGGTTTCTCAACATATCTACCGCAAGGATCCAAAGAGCGAGAAAGATATTATCAAGGGTCAGCAGAGTAATGGTATCGGTCAGGTGATTCAGACGGGTGAAATTATCAATACCGTTCTCAAGGATGTATTTACCGATGTCGATATCTACGATGATTATGTGCGCCTCCTGCAATATCCGTTCCCTTCTCCTATCGGTAGAACAGCCATTTCCTTCTACCATTATTATATAGAGGACACGGTTTATGTAGAGCGCGATCTCTGCTATCATCTGCAGTTTATTCCTGCCAATAGTCAGGACTTCGGATTCCGTGGAGAGCTCTATGTGCTTGCTGACAGCACCCTGCATGTAAAGAAATGTAATCTTTATATGCCTCACAATAGTGATGTGAATTGGGTGAAGGATATGAAGATAGAGCAGGAATTTACGAAGCTGGATAATGGCGAGTGGGTTTTGACCAAGGACGATATGGTGGCAGAAATGCACATCAATAATCTGTTGCAGGACCTGCTGGTGGTAAGAAATACGCGACTCACCGACTATGCCTTTGATGAACTGCCGAAGCAGCTGTTCAAGGGCAAGGCGAAGATCAGGCACGATATGGACGCCATGAACCGTGATGAGGCTTACTGGAATAAATACCGACAGGTAGGCCTTACGAAGAGCGAATCGTCGATGGATAGTTTCATTCATCGTATGGAGAATTCCAAGGGCTTCAAATACATTATCCTGGGTGTGCGAGCCCTGATGGAGAACTATGTTGAGGTGGCTCATGCCAAGAAGACCGAGGAGAATAAGGAAAACAGAAGTTATTTCGACTTGGGACCTATCAATACGTTCCTTTCCAACAACTTCGTAGATGGAATCCGTCTGCGTCTGGCTGGTCGTACGATGGCTGCTCTCAATCCTCATTTCTTCTGGAATGGTTACGGAGCCTATGGTCTGAAGAGTCATGAATGGTATTATGGTCATGTGCTGACCTATTCTTTCAACAAGAAGAAAAACAGTCCGTTCGAGTTCCCTATGCGCAACCTGACTTTCGAGGTGGGACATGATATTACTTCTCCATCTGATGACAACCTGTTGCACAACAAGGACAACTTCTTCATGACCCTTCGTGCCACGACTCAGGATCAGATGTATCTCTACCAGCGCCAGAAGCTGGGCTTTGTCTACGAGACCGATTGGGGCTTCCGCTTCGATACGAATATACGTTGGCAGAGCAACCGTACCGTGGGCAACCTGCATTATTATAAGGTGAACACGGGCGAAGAAGTAAAGAAAATCCGTACCACAGAGGTTTCGGCAGGACTCAATTACAATCCTGGTGTTACCTATGTGAATACCAAGCAGCAGCGCTTGCCTATCAATCTGGATAGTCCTGAGCTCAGCTTGCGCCATACGACGGGTCTCGATGGCTTTATGGGTGGACAGTATAAGAGCAACATCACCAGCCTGGGTATTTACAAGCGCCAATGGTTGGGAAGCTTCGGATACATTGATTTCAATATTGTGGGTAAGATGCAATGGAACAAGGTGCCATTCAGTATGCTTATCCAGCCACCGGTCAATCTCTCTATCTTTGAACAGGAGGCCACTATCAGTATGATGAAAGACTGGGAGTTCTTGAGCGACCGTCAGGTGTTCTGGTCTGTAGCATGGGATATGAACGGCAAGCTGCTCAATCGTATTCCACTCATCAAGAAGCTCAAGTGGCGTGAATATATTGCAGCCAAGGGAGTCTGGGGACAACTTACGGATAAGAACAATCCGCTGAAGAATCCGAACGATAATGTTCTCTTCAAGTTCCCAAACAACTCTTACACCTTTGGTGATACTCCATATTGGGAATTGGTGGCTGGCGTGCATAACATCTTCAAGTTCTTCGGAATTGATTATGTGCGCCGTATCAATTACCTGAATCATCCTAATGTAGACAAGTGGGGCATCCGCATGGGATTCCTCATGACGTTCTAATCAATTTCTGATGGTCTGGAAGCGGACCATCAGAAATCATATTTGTCATCAACAACATAAAATAGGAGATAGAATCATGAAAATTTTGCTAGCAGACAGACAGGACATCACGCGAGCAGGACTCAGCTACGTGATAGAGAAAATGGAAGGGCTGGAAAGCAAGTATGTGGAAGACAAGGCTGAGCTGATGCTTGCGCTCAAAGAGAACGAAGATACGGTAGTGATACTCGACTACACGAACTTCGACATCAACGATGCAGCAGAGCTGCTCATCCTGAACCAACGTTTTCCTTATACCCGATGGCTCTTGTTTAGTGAAGACTTGAGTACCGACTTCGTGAAGGTACTCGTGGCTAGCAGTAGTATGTTCAGTATTCTCCTGAAGGAGAGCCCGCTGATGGAAATCAAGGAGGCTATCCGTTTCTGTGCAGCCAGCAACCGTTTCATCTGCCAGCGTATGATGGAAGTATTGCTCGCTCCTAAGAAAGAAACAGAAGAAAAGGTAAATCTTACCAAGACTGAGACTGAGATTCTGAAAGATATTGCATTAGGAATGACTACGAAGGAAATAGCCGAAAAACGTTTCTCCAGTTTTCATACCGTGAACACTCATCGTAAGAACATCTTCAGAAAATTAGGCGTAAATAATGTTCATGAGGCTACAAAATATGCTTTAAGAGCAGGTTTGGTAGATTCTGCAGAATATTATATTTAGAATTTCTGCAGAATATGATATTTATAAGGCAAAGCGAAAAACGTATTTCTATACGGCTAAAAAATAGGGTTTCAGATTGTCTCCCGACAGTCTGAAACCCTTTGTTTCTAACTAACTTATTATCAACTATTCATTACTTACTGCGTGCAAAATTACAAGTTTTTATAGAAAAAATAGCATATTGTGTTGAAAAAACACACGTAAACGTTTGCAAATTCGAATAAAATCTGTATCTTTGCACGTAAAAGTACAATAATGCATCTTCTAATCTAACTTATTAGTAAATGAAGCAACGTAGAACATCACTAAAAGATCTCGCAGACAAGCTGGGAGTGAGCATCGCTACCGTGTCTCGAGCTTTGCGAAATAGTCATGAGGTGGGAGAGGAAATGACTCAGAAAGTCAAGACCTTGGCAAAGGAACTCAACTATCGGCCTAACCCATTTGCACAGAGTCTTCGGAAGGAAGCTCCAAGGGTGATAGGCGTCATCGTTCCTAATCTGGTTACCCACTATTATGCTGCCGTGCTGGATGGCATAGAAGACTATGCCTCAAAGTGTGGCTATTCGGTTATTAGTGCCAATAGTCATGAGAACCATGAGCGTGAAGCGAAGGCTCTTGATAATTTTCTTGATATGCATGTAGAAGGTATTATTGCTTGCCTCGCACAAGATACTACCGACTATTCTCATTTCGAGCAGCTCCACAAGATGGGAGTTCCTTTGGTGTTTTTTGCCCGTTGCTGCCTGGAAGAAAAGTTCTCTCAGGTTGTGGGTAATGGTGATGTGGCGGCTCAGGAGGCTACTCAGCACATGATTGAGACTGGCTCCCGCCGTGTTGCTTTCATTGGCGGTCCTAACCATCTCGATATGGTTCGCCGTCGCAAGCATGGCTATCTGGAAGCGCTCAGGGAGAATCGTATTCCTATCGACCGCAATCTGGTAGTCTGTGACAAGATTGATTTCGATGTAGCCCGTAATGCTACACTTCGACTTCTGGAGAGTGAGAATCGCCCAGATGCTATTCTTGCCTTCAACGATATCATTACCTATGCTGCCTTTGATGCCATTAAGGCTAAGGGCTTACGTATTCCTGAAGATGTTGCCATTATCGGCTTCACAGACGGAGATACGGCAGCCTTCGTTACTCCCCGCCTTTCTGCCATCATGGATAAGGCGCACGAACAGGGTACCAAGGCTTGCGAATTGCTCATGCGCAGCATCAATGGGGATGAGAAAATCTACAAGGAAGTTGTGCCGATGATTCTGAAAATCAGAGAAAGCTCAGAGAAACAGAGTTAAAGAAACTTTTCCCTAAAACTGAATAACCACTTAAAGACTGATGACCCACGATGGAAAGCGATGATGAAGATAAATAACAAACTATAAATATAAACCTTGAATGAAGATGTTTAAAAACTTGAATTTGCTAAGGCAGGCCCTCATGGTTCTCGGATTTGTGCTGCTTCTGCAGCCTCTTCAGATGAGAGCGGCTTTACAAAACATCGAGTTCTCCAGTTTGAATAACCGTGACGGACTCAGTAATAGCCAGGTGAATGCTATCTTGAAAGATAAGACAGGTTACGTCTGGTTTGGTACTCAGTCGGGACTCAATCGATTTGATGGATTCCGAATGAAGACCTTCTTGTATAGTGCCACAAACCAGACTTCATTGGCCAACAATTACGTAGATGAATTGCAGGAGGACAATGAAGGAAAAATCTGGGTGCATACTTCTGTGGGTTATTGTGTCTATGACCCTACTACCGAGCAGTTCGACCGCAAGCCGGAAGTATGGTTGAAGACCATCAACGTAGAGGGTGTACCACAGAGACTATTGGTGGATTCACAGAAGAATATGTGGATTCAGGTATGGGGTAAGGGTCTTTATTATTATAATGTGAAGAATGAAACCACTTACCTGTTCAAATATGTGAAGAAGCCCAAGAGCGGTTGTCTCATGGATGGGGACATCAGTAGTCTGAAGGATGTAGACGGTAAGTTGCTGGTTACTTATGGCGACGGAATGCTGTGCCTGCTGGATGGTGACAAACAGAGTGCGCTCTGGTATAATACCTTCCTGAAAGACCATCGTCTTTGTGGCGATAATAGTGCTTACAGTTTTGTAGAGAACAATCATACTTTCTGGGTTTCTACAACTACGGAGGCTTATGTCTTCAATTCTCTTAACAGACAATGGCTGAGTACGCGTTCCTATCTTGCACAGAGAGGAATTCTTGTTCCGGTAAATGACCGTATCGTTATCCGCGATCTTCAGGTAAATGCAAATGGTGCCTTGTGGGTGGCTACCGATCATCATGGACTTTTCTATATTGATTTCAAGACAAAGGCTTGTCACCAGTATGTGCATAGTAATGTCCGGGGAAGTATTGTAGACAATTCTTTGCAAAAGGTTTATATTGACAATTTTGGGGCCGTATGGGTTGGCAGTTATAAGAATGGTGTGGCTTATTATTCACCTTCTTCCAGCAAGTTCAATACCATTCCGCTTGGTGATGTTTGTACCATTACGCAGGATTTGGCAGGAAATCTGTGGTGTGGAACCAACGCCCATCTGGAATCCATGCGTGTGGCTCCAGTCATCGCTACCGTTCATAAGGCTGAGGATACGATGGAAGAGACGGTAGATGAGGGAGGCTCTTCTGATGCGCTCTATGGAGTTCATCGTTCTTCGCAAACCGCCAAGCCTGCCCGCAAGAACTATGTGGCTAAGGTGCTTCTGGTAGATGACAGCGATGACTTCCGCGATTTTATGCGCGATGTGCTTACCGACTATCAGGTTATCAAGGCCGTGAACGGTCAGGATGCCTGGCAGAAGATTATCGAGGTTCGTCCGGACGTCATTCTCTCTGACGTAATGATGCCTGTGATGGATGGAATCGAACTCTGCCGCATGGTTAAGAGCAACGAGGAGACGGCTTCCATTCCGTTTGTGATGTTGACAGCACGTCTGGCTGCCGAGCATCGGATAGAGGGATTGGAGAGTGGTGCGGATGATTACATCACCAAGCCTTTCAATATCGACATGCTCAATCTTCGCATTCGCAATCTCTTGGGCTGGGCGCGCCGTTCTGCCCGTCGTTCTATCCTCGACAAGGATAAGGAAGGCAAGAAGGACCCAAGTCAGCCTAAGGAGAGAGTGATTCCAAAGGGCGAGCTGGGCGACTTTGAAATGACAGCCAACGACCGCAAGTTCCTGGCAGATGTGGATAAATACATCAAGGACATGATGGGCGATCCGGATACTTCGGTAGAGTCGATGAGTGCTCATCTTTGCATGTCGCGCGTTCAGCTCTACAAGCGTATGGTTTCGCTCACGGGTACCACTCCTTCAGAGTATCTGCGTGCCAAGCGCATCAAGCGGGCTGAAGAGCTGATTCATAGTGACGAGCTGAATATCAGCGAAATCGCTTATACAGTTGGTTTCAATAATCCTCGCTATTTCTCCAAGTACTTCCAGGAGGCTTATGGACTGACGCCTTCCCAGTACAAGAAGAAACTCAATGGCGAGAGTATCTAATCATAGGAATCCATAGGAATCTCTTGATTTCTTGTTAACGAAAAGGGGATAAAATGTGGCAGTTAACATTTTATACCCTATTTTGTTACATTTCCACATCCTATTATCACAGAAAAAGGCTAATTTTGCAGCAGATATTCAAGCTAATAATCATCATTTTAAAAAAACTTGTTTAAACAATATAGTATGAAGCTAACTAAGACGTTATTGATTTCAGCCGTTTTGCTGATGAGCGCTTCAGGGCTCCAGGCAGCAGGCTTTATTCAGAAAGGTAACTATCTTACCGTTCAGTTGAAACAGCACCAGAATTTTGGTCCTAGTCAGATTCGCCTCCAGGTGGTGAGCGATAAGATTATCCGTGTGCAGGCTACTGCCGAGCAGGGTTTCCGCGACAAGCAGAGTCTCATCATCGTGCCTCAGAATGGCAAGGCTAATTATAAGGTAGAGGAACAGGGCGAAAAGCTCATCATTACCACAGCAGCCATGCGCGCCGTATTGAACGAGGCTACCGGTCAGATTACATTCTATGATCTGAAGGATCATGTGCTCCTCAATGAGGTGGCTCAGGGTGGAAAAACTTTCAAGCCTTTTACCGTTCCTGACCGTGAGATTGGCGTAGACATCGCCAAGGTTCCTGAATCTCAGAAGCACGGATGGTCATGGAGAGCCCTCTTCGATTCTCCAGACAACGAGGCTTTCTATGGTCTCGGTCAGCATCAGAGTGAGGAACTGAACATGAAGGGCAAGAACGAAGACCTCTTCCAGTATAATACGAAGGTGAGTGTGCCTTTCGTCATTTCCAACAAGAACTACGGTATTCTTTGGGATTCCTATTCTTATTGCCGTTGGGGTAATCCGGAAGATTATCTCCAGCTCAACCGTGCCTTCAAGCTTTACGACAAGGACGGAAAGGAAGGTCAGCTTACCGGTACTTACGTGGATAAGAACGGACAGAAGATTGTTCGTGGCGAAGACAGCATCTACTTTGAATATGCGATGCCTGAGACTTCTGAAATCTGCAACAAGACCGACAAGGGCGGCATCCAGAACCTGCCAAAGGGCTTTGCCCTGAATGGTTCCAAGGTGGTTTACGAGGGTTATGTGGAGGCTCCAACCAACAGTTTCTACCAGTTTATCCTCTACTATGCCGGCTACATGAAGATTTATATCGACGGCAAGCTGGTTGTGCCTGAGCGTTGGCGTACAGCCTGGAATCCTAATTCCTTCAAGTTTGAAACTCCAATCAGGAAGGGCGTAAAGACTCCTATCCGCATCGAGTGGCAGCCGGATGGCGACGTTTCCTACTGCGGTCTTCGCGTAGCAGCTCCTCGTTCTGAGGCTGAGAAGAACCAGCTGAGCATCTGGAGCGAAATGTCTCCGGACATGGATTACTACTTCATTGCCGGTCAGAACCTCGACGAGGTGATTTCGGGCTACCGTACGCTTACCGGCAAGGCTTCGCTCTATCCTAAGTGGACCCTCGGTTTCTGGCAGAGCCGTGAGCGCTATAAGAGCAGCAAGGACATCGAGGAGAACCTCAAGAAGTTCCGCGACCTGAAGATTCCTGTAGACAATATCGTTCAGGACTGGAACTACTGGAAGCTCGATTCATGGGGAAGCCATGAGTTTGAGGCTGCCCGTTATCCTAATCCGCAGGCGATGCTCGATAGCGTGCATGCCATGAATGGCCGCTTCATGATTTCCGTATGGCCTAAGTTCTACGATACTGTCAAGAACTATAAGGAGATTGATGCGAAGGGCTGGATGTATCATCAGGCTATCAAGGACGATATTCATGACTGGCTCGGCTTCCGCGGCTCTTTCTATGATGCTTATGATGCTGGTGCACGAAAGATGTTCTGGCGCCAGATGGACGAGAATCTCTATACCAAGTATAAGTTCGGAATCGACGCATGGTGGATGGATGCATCAGAACCAAACGTTCGCGACTGTACTCCGATGTGGTACCGCAAGGCCCTTTCCGGTCCTACTGCCCTCGGAACATCAACCGAATATTTCAACGCTTACAGCATCGTGAATGCTGACGCCATCTATCATGGCCAGCGTAGCGTGAACCCTAACCAGCGTGTCTTCCTCCTTACCCGTTCGGGCTTTGCAGGCGAGCAGCGCTACAGCACGGCTACCTGGTCGGGCGATATTGCTACCCGTTGGGAGGACATGCGTGCTCAGATGACTGCCGGCTTGAACTATTCTATGGCGGGTCTTCCTTTCTGGGGAATGGACCAGGGTGGTTTCTGCGTAGAGAACCGCTTCGTGGCTGCCCAGCAGGAGTTCGACAAGACCGGTAAGGAGAATGCCGACTTGAAGGAGTGGCGTGAGTTGCAGGCTCGCTGGAACCAGTTCGGCTGCTTCGTTCCGCTCTATCGTGCTCATGGCCAGTGGCCATTGCGTGAGGTCTGGAATATTGCGCCAGCCGATCATCCGGCTTACAAGACCATCGTGGCTTACGACAAGCTCCGTTACCGTCTGATGCCTTACCTCTACAGTATGGCGGGTATGGTTCATTTCAAGGATTACACCATGATGCGTGGATTAGTGATGGACTTCAACGGCGATGATAATGTTTACAACATCAAGGACCAGTGGATGTTCGGTCCTGCCCTGATGGCTTGTCCTGTAGGCGAGTATCAGAAGTACAGCCGTAATGTTTATCTTCCTAAGCAGAAGGGCTGGTACGATTTTTATACCGGCAAGCATTATGCAGGTGGTCAGACCATCGTAGCCGATGCGCCATTCGATAAGATTCCAGTCTTCGTACCAGAGGGTTCTATCCTTCCTGTTGGTCCTGAGATGGAGTGGAGCGACCAGAAGAAGGCTGAGCTCATCGACCTCTATATCTATGCAGGCAAGGACGGTTCTTATACGCTCTATGAGGACGAGGGAACCAACTACAACTACGAGAAGGGCAAGTATGCTATGATAGACTTCAAGTATAATGATGCCCAGAAGACCCTGACCATTGGTGCTCGCAAGGGTTCATTCGACGGAATGCTGCAGAAGCGTCGCTTCAACGTGATTCTGGTGAATGCCCAGAACAACCAGGGCGTTAACCTCGCCAAGGCTCCTAAGGGCAAGATGGTGAAGTATGCCGGTCAGGCAGTAACTGTAAAATTGAAGTAATCTAATCTCCCGCAGATTTCGCAGATTACACAGATATTTGTAATTCTCTTTCAGGAAAGATGAATCTGTGAAAATCCGTGCAGTCTGTGGGATTTTTTATATTGATAGGAAAGAATGAATAAGAAAACGATATTTAGCGTTGCCTTGATGAGCGGGCTTTTCGCTCTTCCGATGAGTGCCCGCGAACATCTGTCTTTTGATAAGGGCTGGCTTTTCACTCTGGCTGATTCTGCAGGAATGTGGAAAGCGGATTATGCTGACGCCCATTGGCGAAGCCTGAATCTGCCTCATGACTGGGCGATAGAGGGCGATTTCTCTCCAGGCAATCCTTCGGGAGCCAGCGGAGGCGCTCTGCCGGGCGGAATAGGATGGTACAGGAAGCATTTCTCCCTGAATCCTCATGAGAAGTACGACCGCTTTACCATTACCTTCGATGGAGTTTACATGAACTCTACCGTCTACATCAACGGCCATCAGCTCGGAACCCGTCCTTACGGCTACAGTACTTTTGAGTACGATCTTACACCTTATATTAATAGGAAGGGTGATAATGTGATTGCCGTGAAGGTGGATAATAGCGACCAGCCTAACAGCCGATGGTATTCGGGCTGCGGAATCTATCGCCACGTCTGGCTCACCAAGACCATGAAGAAGGCTTACATTCCTCAATGGGGACAGTATGTTTCTACCACTCCTCAAGGTGATGTCAGGGTGAAGACGGATTTCGCAGCTTCCGGCAACAGGATGAAACTCTCTGTCCGTAACACCATCTATGATGCTGCAGGAAAGATTGTTGCAAAGAGTAAAGGTGATCAGGAACAGAAACTGCAAGTGAAGAATCCGCATCTCTGGGACATCGGAAAGGGATATCTCTATACCGTCAAGAGTGAGCTGGTTCTAAATGGGAAGGTGGTGGATGTAGCCACAACCACTACAGGCTTCCGTGATGTGAAGTTTGATGCCAGGAAGGGATTTTTCCTCAATGGCAGGAATATCAAGCTGAATGGAGTCTGCGAGCATCATGATTTCGGCTGTCTGGGTGCTGCCGTAAACGAGGATGCGATGCATCGCAAGCTTACCATCCTGCGCAACATGGGCGTGAACGCCATCCGGAGCAGCCATAATCCTCCGGCTCCTGAACTCCTCAACATGTGCGATTCGATGGGAATCCTCGTCATGGACGAGAGTTTCGACATGTGGCGACGCAAGAAATCGAATGGCGACTACGCCCGATTCTTTGATGAATGGCACAAGCGCGACCTCTCTGACCTGGTGAAGCGCGACCGCAATCATCCTAGCATCATCATGTGGAGCATCGGCAACGAAGTGCTGGAGCAATGGTCGGATGCTGCGGCAGATACGCTTTCGCTGGAGCAGGCGAATCTCATTCTGAATGCAGGTCATGATGCTTCTACGCTGGCGCATAGCGATGAGCTGAGCGTGAATTCGCTCCTCACCCAGCATCTTGCCCAGATAGTCAAGGAGTATGATCCGTGGGGAATGCGTCCGGTTACGGCTGGCTGTAATGAGCCAGACCCGAAGAACCATCTCTTCAAGAGTGGAGCCATCGACGTGATTGGGTTCAACTACCATCATCAATGGGTGAAGGATGTTCCGAAGAACTTCCCTGGCAAGCCTTTCATCATGTCGGAGAGTGTCTCTGCCCTGCAGACGCGCGGCTTTTACATGATGCCGAGCGACAGTATCTATACGGCTCCTAAGGAGTGGTGGCTGCCTTACTGCGACCCTTCCTTCAAGTGTTCTGCCTATGACAACATGCATGCTTCATGGAGCAGCACGCACGAGGAGACTTGGGATGTGGTGAAACATCATGATTTCGTGGGCGGACAGTTTATCTGGACCGGTTTCGATTACATTGGTGAACCTACTCCTTATGCTTATCCGGCACGAAGCAGCTACTTTGGAATCATCGACCTGGCAGGTCTCCCGAAGGACAGCTATTTTATGTATCAGAGTGAGTGGACGCAGAAGAACGTGCTTCATCTCTTCCCTCATTGGAACTGGATTCCGGGACAGACCATCGACATGTGGTGCTATTACAACAACGCAGACGAGGTGGAACTCTTCGTGAACGGCAAGAGCCAGGGTGTTCGCAGGAAGACCGTCTATGGTGAGAAGAACGAGGGCGAAGCCTTCCGGATGAGTACGGAATATCACGTGATGTGGCGAGTTGCCTTCCAGCCGGGCGAAGTAAAGGTGGTGGCTAGAAAGGGCGGCAAGCTGGTGGGCGAGCAGACCATCAGAACTGCGGGGGCTCCTCATCACATCGTCTTGAAGAAGACCTATCAGGGCAATCTGGCTTATGGCTCAGCAGAACCTACAACCTTCGTAGAAGTGAATGTGGTGGATAAGGACGGAAATCTCTGTCCGAATGCCGAGAACCAGATTTTCTTCTCTTCCGATGCTCAGATTCTGGGTACGGATAATGGTTGCCAGACCTCTCTGGAGCGTTTTACTGACCCTCATCGCAAGGCGTTCTTCGGCAAGTGCGTGGTGGTATTGAAGGGCAAGGGTAAGCTCCAGGCAAAGGCTGTTGACCTGAAGGAAGCGGCGCTGGAATTATAGTATAAAAAACTTTTGAATCATGAGAAAATCACTTATCCGTTCCGATTGATACTTCGCGATGCGAAAGGAAAAATACTTACACAAACTCGACATATAATCGACAACGACAGTACGCAGGTAAAACTCCTGCCGTTCAATTTCATCAAGCGCGGAAGCGAGAAGATTGAAATCGTAAAGCGATAGTTTTAAGATTCTATCATTTGAAAAAATGCTATCATGAAAAATATCATTTTTAGAAATGCTATCATAAAAAAATCCTTCGGAAGTAATGCGATGTTTACTTCCGGAGGACTTTTTTTGTAGATGATAGTATGATTAATATGTTGTATTTTTTTATCCGATGATGCTTTGCAGCAACCCCTGGCAGGCATCTTCCAATAGGGTGATGACCAGTTCAAAATCGCCCATGTCGCCATAATATGGGTCGGGAACGGTGGTGTATTCGCGATGGTGGGTCAGGAAATCGGCCATCCGGACCACCTTGTCCTTATCTGCCTGGCAGGAAGCCATGGAGGTAATGGCACGGTAATTCTCATTATCCATCACCACGATGGTTTCGAATCTTCCGAAATCTGATTTCTGGAACTGACGGGCGTGGCTGTTGAAATTGTAGCCATGCTCAGCGCCACATTTCCTCATGCGGCTGTCAGGCAGCTGCCCCACGTGCCAGTTTCCGATTCCGGCAGAATCGATTTCGAATTCATCTGCCAGTCCAGCCTTTTCTACCAGGCTCTTCATGATGCCCTCGCCGGCTGGCGAACGGCAAATGTTGCCGAGGCAAATAAATAAAACGGTATGTTTACCTTTCTTTGTCATATATAAATATTTAAATGTTTGTCAAGTTTAGCGAGTTCGCCCCCGTACGCCCTGTTTTGTAAGTTCGCCCCGTACGCCCTGTTTTGTAAGTTCGCTCCGCACGCCCTATTTTGTAAGTTCGCCCCGCACGCCCTGAAAGGGCAAAAGCTCCTAGCCCAGGGCAACGCCCTGGGTATAAACAGCAGTCAGCAAGGCGCCCTGTAAGGGCAAAAGCTTTATTACCCATATTCTAAAGCTTTTGCCCTTACAGGGCGTATATTTATAACTCCCTACAACCCAGGGTGTTGCCCTGGGCTAGGAGCTTCTGCCCTTTCAGGGCGTATTGCTGAAATCAACCTTCGTCTGTTTGAAATCAACCTTCGTCTGTTTGAAATCAACCATTACCGTCCTTTATCGGGGCTGAAATATTTTTAGTCGATTTCCTCGTCTGCCTCATAACCGCCCATTTCGCGGATGGCATTCTTCAGCATGGTGTACTGCTGGTAGAGGTTGTTCACAGCCTCTTCACCCTGGGTATAATCGTGCATTGGCGCCTTGAGGAAGAAACTCAGGAAGCGCTGGATGCCGTAACGGCCGGCACGGGCTGCAAGGTCGCTCAACAGACAGAGGTCGAGCAGCAATGGAGCGGCAAGGATGGAGTCGCGGCACAGGAAGTTGATCTTGATCTGCATTGGATAACCCATCCAGCCGAAGATGTCGATGTTGTCCCAACCCTCCTTGTTGTCGTTGCGAGGAGGATAGTAGTTGATGCGAACCTTGTGATAATACTGAGTGTCTTCATCGTTGCCATGGCCGTAGAGGTCTGGCTGGACTTCTGGCTTCAGGATAGTCTCAAGGGTAGAGAGCTTGCTCACCTCCTTGGTATGGAAGTTGGCTGGCTCATCGAGAACGAGACCGTCGCGGTTGCCCAGAATGTTGGTAGAGAACCAACCGTTCAAGCCGAGGCAGCGGGTGCCGATGATAGGAGCAAAACCACTCTTCACGAGAGTCTGACCAGTCTTGAAGTCCTTGCCTGCGATAGGCATGTGGGTCTTCTCAGCGAGTTCCCACATGGCAGGAATGTCAACTGTTGTGTTAGGAGCACCCATGATGAAAGGAGCACCCTCGGTAAGGGCTGCATATGCGTAGCACATGGAAGGAGCGATGTGCTGGCGGTCGTCAGCCTTCATCGCAGCCTCGAGAGCTGCCAATGAGCCGTGGATTTCCATATCTACCGGTACGTAGATTTCTGTAGAAGCAGCCCAGGCTACGACGATGCGGGAGCAGCCGTTCTTCTCCTTGAAGTCGCGGATGTCCTGACGCAGAGCCTCCACCATCTCCCAGCGGGTCTTGCAGTCCTTCACGTTGTCGCCATCCAGGCGCTTGGCGTAGTTCTTGTCGAAGGCAGCCTTCATTGGAACCACCTTCTCCAGCTCCTCGCGCACAGGGTTGATGTCCTTCTCCTTCAGAACCTCGGCATACATAGCTGCCTGGTAAGCATTCTGAGGATAAACATCCCAAGTGCCGAATACGATGTCGTTGAGATCTGCCATAGGCACGATGTCCTTGTAGTGAAGATACTTCTTGTCTGCACCCTTGCCCACGCGAATCTTGTCGTATTGAGTCATTGAACCTACTGGCTTTGCAAGTCCCTTGCGAGCCATAAACACACCAGTCATGAATGTAGTAGAAACTGCACCACAACCTACAACCATGATACCCAGCTTGCCATCTGCTGGTTTAACCTTGTTTTGTTCCATTATCTAAAAAATTAATGTATTATAAAGTCTTCAAATTCTATTGTTCAGTATGTCTATCTGGATTGCAAAGATAAGGAAAACTGATGGAATAAGTGTAGTTTTTTGGAAATATCTGCAATAAATTTAGAAATATTAGCATTAGAATGATAAAAAAAACGATAAAAAGTAAGTATCTTTGCAAAAGATTCATTTTAAATTCTTTCATAGCATGACAATAACGCTTATTATATTAATCATTACGGTTGCCATGTTTATATGGGGCAGGGTGAGAGCTGATATTGTGGCTCTTACTGCCTTGGCAGCACTCTTGGTTCTCGGAATCCTGACACCGGCAGAAGCTCTTGCCGGCTTCTCTTCGCCCATCGTCATCATGATGATAGGACTCTTCGTGGTGGGGGGAGCCATCATGCAGACCGGCCTTGCCAAGCAGACGGGCAATAAGCTGATGGCGCTCTCCCGTGGCAACGAAACCGTTACCTTCCTCCTCGTGATGCTCGTAACATCCTTTATCGGAGCCTTCGTGAGCAATACCGGAACCGTGGCGTTGATGATGCCTATCATCATGAGTCTGGCTGCAGGTTCGGGCATGCAGTCATCGCGATTTCTCATGCCGCTCGCCTTTGCAGGAAGCCTGGGCGGAATGCTCACGCTCATCGGTACACCGCCCAACCTGGTCATCGACGAGGTGCTTACTGAGACTGGATTCAAGCCCCTGGCGTTCTTCTCCTTCTTTCCGGTGGGAATCATCGTCATCGCCATCGGAATCATCGTCCTCATGCCCCTGAGCAAAATCTTCCTCAGCAAGAAGCAGAACGGTAAGAAAAAAAGTAACCGCAAGTCGCTCGACGACCTGGTAGACGAATACCAGCTGCTAGACAACCTGCATCGTTACATCGTGCCAAGCAAGCGCACGGCTGCAGCCATCGATGAGAATGGGCAGATGATGGACATCGTGGGCAAGACCCTGAAAGACCTCAGCATCCAGAAGAAATATGGCGTGAGTATCATCGAGATAAGAAACGAGAAGAAATCGCGACTGGGACTTGTGAAGGACGTCAACCAGAACATGGCGAAGAGCAGCAGCACCATCGCCGTGCACGACACCTTATATATAATGGGTGATGAGGAGAAGATTGAACGGTTTGCGCAGGATTACGACCTGAGGAAGATGAAGGACGTGAAGATTGATTTCTACGACCTGGGGCTGACCGAGATCGTTGTGATGCCTACTTCCTATTTTGCCGGATTGCGAATTGGAGATGCTAACCTGCGCAAGCGCTTCGGCATCAACGTGCTGGGAGTGAAGCGAGGTGGAAGCTCTTCTGACGGCAAGGTGGGAAAGGAATATATTACCGACAATCTGATAGCCACCAGGCTGCATGTGGGAGATATGCTCCTGGTGCAGGGAGAGTGGACCAATCTGGCCCATCTTACGGCAGATACCACCAACTGGGTGGTGCTGGATCAGCCGGAGAAGACGGCAGACAAGGTGCTCTTGGATTACAAGGCGCCAGTGGCTGCAGCCATCATGCTCTTGATGATAGCGATGATGGTGTTCGATTTCATCCCTGTGGCTCCTGTTACGGCGGTCATCATCGCCGGACTGCTTACCGTCTTTGCCGGATGCTTCCGAAACGTGGAGGCAGCCTACAAGACCATCAACTGGGAGAGCATCGTGCTGATAGCAGCCATGATGCCGATGTCTACGGCGCTGGAGAAGACGGGTGCTTCTGCCTTGGTTTCTCAGGGGCTGGTAGACAGTCTCGGTTCGATGGGACCGACGGCTCTGCTGGCAGGCATCTACTTCACAACTTCTCTGATGACGATGTTTATCAGCAATACCGCCACGGCTGTGTTGATGGCTCCTATCGCCCTGGTGGCAGCCCAGCAGGTGGGCGTGAGTCCTTATTCCTTCCTTTTTGCGGTAACGTTGGGCGCCAGCATGTGCTTTGCCTCTCCGTTCTCCACTCCGCCTAATGCGCTGGTGATGAAGGCGGGTGGCTATACGTTCATGGACTACGTGAAGGTAGGTTTGCCGTTGCAGATTATCATTGGTGTGGTAATGACCTTCGTGCTTCCGCTCCTGTTCCCGTATTGATTTTACTTCACTCAATTCCCTCATTTGCGAAATGCTGGAAAAAGATAATCCCCAATCTCTTGGTGCTTCCGATGAGCCCGAGGATTGGGGATTTACTATCTTGGTAGTAGGACTACAGACCTACGTCTCCGCCAGCGTCTCCACCGCTGGTGCCACCGCCTTCGGTATTGCCTGAGCCGCCGCCTTCGGTTCCACCTCCGTTTGGATCCTTGTCTGGGTCTTCCACGTTGCCTTCGTCTCCCGAAGTAACGTTCTTCACGATTTTGCCGTTTCGGTCGAAGCAGGTGATTTGGATGGAAGTGCGCTTCTGTTCCTCCTTGATATCGACGTTAGGAGTGAAGATAACGCGACGGGCGGTAATGATTCCGGTAGCCACTTCGCCCACGGTAGCCACGCTCTTGGCGCGAACTCCGAATCGCATGGTTCCCAAGCCCGGAATAGCTACGGAGTGGCCTTCGGTAGCCCATGCCTTGATAACCTCGCCTGCTGCGTCCCAGCAAACCTGCATCACTCCCTGGCTTACTCCGCATCTCAGAGCAGCCGCTTTCTTCTCGCTTGTCAAGGCAGCGGCGTTCTCCATAGTCTCCGCCGAGGTCTGTCCCTCATCATCGCCAGCCCCCTCTCTTCTTCCTTCCTCCTTCCTTCACTATCTCCTTCACCCATTCCTCAATCTTCCGCCATGGCTGCCCCAGGTTCTCAGTTCTCACATAGATGCGATGCCCCGGAAGATGCCCAAGATAACTCCCAAAATGATTCCCCAGAAGCAGCCCCAGCAAACCCTCAGTAACCTGAATTTCCTCAAATGAGGGAATCTTGCCAAAGTCTTTAGCAACCTGGCTCTGATGTCCTCATCAATACCTTCTATCCTCATCAGCCTCTTCAAGGTAGAAAAGATAACCCGGTTGATGACCACATCCAGAGTCAATTTCGTCTATTCTGCCTGTCAGGAGTTTGCTCACTTCTGTGGCATCCTCTGCTTTCTTGATTTCCAATACCGAGTTTACCCC
>ULRP01075878.1_pt1 | contig 31594 bp, 22 predicted proteins | sample 1955521 | NCBI WGS metagenome assembly ULRP01 (sample SAMEA4835685, study PRJEB28245) | human gut metagenome | biome: gut microbiome; material: fecal sample | place: Denmark | collected 2008
AGCGAACTTTTTTCGAAAAAACTTCATTTTTTCTCAAATTAAGCAGTTTTTTAGCCTATTTTGTCGAATTTCATTCTATTTTTACCTTATTTTCCTTCCTTTTCATATTTACACTTTTCTGATTCTCATTCATTCAGAAGAGGGTGTGTCACGAATTCATGACACACCCTCTTCATAAAATGCTTTTAAATTTCTCGCAGTAATGAGAAAAATTACTTAGCTGGAGTTGCAGGAACAGCAGGAGCTGCCTTCTGAGCATCAGCACCCTTAGCAGGAGCTGCAGTCTGAGCACCAGCAGCATTGTTAGCACCTGGCATAGCAGGGAGAGCAGTCTGCTCAGTTGTAGCAGAATTTTCCATTACACTACTTTCACCAACAGCTGTTGGAGCTACATAAGCACAAGCTACGCTGATGATAACCATAGCAGCAGCAAGGCCCCAAGTTAATTTCTCTACTACATCAGTGGTCTTACGAACACCCATGATAGCGTTTGAAGAAGAGAAGTTGGATGCAAGACCACCTCCCTTTGACTCCTGGATAAGCACGATGAAAATCATCAGCAATGCTATCAGGACGATTAATACTACAAATAATGTGTACATTTTAAAACTAGTTTTATTTATTATTTTTGATCAATTTTTCCAAGAATCGCATCTGGTCAGCATAATGCATGCTCTTACCAGGATGCTTTTCATGCAAGCGACGTATAATGTCGAGTGCACGTTGATATTTTCCCTGTTTAATATAGATACGAGCCAAAGTCTCAGTAAAGACCCCACTATTTTCTGTCTGTTCCTCCTTATTATTGTCATTCAACTCAGGTTTATACTCTGGTTGATAATCAGCAGAAACATCAATCTTAGGAAGTTTGAATCCTCCATCCTCCATGAAATCATCAATGAGCGAGATGGTACGTGAGGAGTTCTCTTCCTCAGTCTCCCCTTCTGTTTCCAAAAGATAAGCCACATAATCGACGGCTGCATCGGCAGGAGTAGGCTTCCTTTTTTCCTTTTTCTTTTCCTCGTCTTCCTTATCAGCAGGTATAGACTCCAGAAAGTTGTCTATCAAGTCAGAAGTTCTATCAGCCGTTTCTTCTTTCTTATCTGCCACTGCATGCGACTCTTTCTTGAGCTGATAATGAGCAGCCTCCACCATCTGGAATATCACCTTTCTGTCAGTAATATAGATAGCAGCCCGGCGAAGTTCTTCATCAAAACTGGCATCATGGAGCAAATACAAGTTCTGCAACATCAGCAATCGAGCCGTCTGATAGTACGGATAGAGTGCTAACAGCTCACGGAGATCATAAAGAGTCTCTTTATTCATCTCCTCCGGATGTTGTATCAATCTTGTTAATTCCACGAATCTCTAATAATATTAACAGTTATAATTTTTAAAAACTTTTTTTCTAACGAATTCAACTTTTCAGAAGAAATTCATCTTTCAGACAAAATGCTTCTATTCTGCCTACATATATCTCTCATGAGAACAATATCTCCCCTGAGAATTATAACTCCAGAGAGAATGCATATTTTTTGAGAGAATGCCTAATTACCAGTTTGCAACAGTAGCGTTGAAAATCTGCTCCACCAGATCCTTCACCATCTGATTGACCAGTTCTTCCTGAACCGAAGCCAGACTCTGGGTGGTCTCATAACTCTTTGAAGAAGTAAACTGGCGTTCAAAATCTTCATTGTGGTTCACATTATTGGTGAATCTCACATTTACAGTAATAGACAATTCGGTCTGTGCAGAATAGCCTTCGCTCGAAACACTCTTGTTGCGCTGGCTATACTGTGTAATCTCTCCCTCTATCTTCAGATCTCCATTTCTCTTGACCTGTTGCAAGCGGGTATGATTAGCAAATTCATCCTTCAAGGCATTGTTGAACATCGGTCCCATCGGTCCCCACACATAGGTACTTCTAATAGGGAATTCAGCTATCTGAATGGTCTTGGTCTTGGTATAGTCGATGCTTGCGCCATTGAACTTATAGCTCACGGAGCATGCAGCAAGAATGCCAATAGTAAGGATGACACCTATTATATATATATGTTTGCGAAAACGCTTCATATTCCAATTGTCTTACTTATTTTTGTCTTTTTCTTCTTCCTCATCGCCATTGAGTCCATATTGCTTGAGACGGCGATACAGGGTACGGTCGGAAATACCAAGTTCCTGCGCAGCCTTTTTGCGATTTCCGTTATTTCGTTCCAAAGCCTTTTCGAGCATCTGACGCCCCAAATCATTCAGATTCAGCGTTTCCGGTTCATTGATTTCCTCAACGATGGCATCTTCTGTCGCATGATGCGGAATGACCGGACGGATACTTGGTGTCTTATCCATTCTCGCAGGGAAGTCGCTTACAGACTCTACTGGAGTAATAGCATTAGGACTTGTAAATCCACTGACACCATTAAGCTGGCGGGCTTCATCCAATTGCTTACGCAGAGAACTGACATCACGACGGAGGTCACTCACATTGCCTCTCAACTCATAGAGAATCTTATAGAGAAGTTCACGCTCGCTCTCGTAGCTATGAGCACCGCCCGTCTGGGAAGGAATCGTAGCCAACTGGGTTGACTCTTCATCCATCGGAATATAATGCAAGAGCATTTCAGCACTGATTTCCCGTTCCTGGCTGAGCACAGACATCTGTTCTGTGATATTCTTGAGTTGTCTTACATTTCCCGGCCACTTATATTTGAGCATGATGCCCTTTGCATCCTCGCTGAGCGAAATCTTAGGCAACCTGTATTTTTCAGCCATTTGCATCGCAAAAAGTCTGAAGAGCAGAAGGATATCATTTCCTCTTTCACGGAGCGGTGGCATCTGGATAGGAATGGTATTCAGACGATAATAGAGATCTTCTCGGAAGCGACCTTCACTGATGGCTTTGCGCATGTTGACATTCGTAGCAGCCACTATTCTCACATCAGTCTTTCTCACCTCCTGTCCACCTACGCGGATATATTCACCGGTTTCCAGCACACGGAGCAATCTGGCTTGTGTCTGGATAGGCAGCTCGCCCACCTCATCAAGGAAAATGGTTCCCTTGTTGGCAATACCGAAATATCCTTCACTTTCTCCGATAGCTCCCGTAAAGGAACCTTTCTCATGACCGAAGAGTTCGCTATCGATAGTACCTTCAGGAATACTACCGCAGTTGATAGCAAAATACTTCTCACGTCGGCGTGGAGAATGATCGTGGATAACACGCGGAATGATTTCCTTACCCACACCCGATTCACCGATGATAAGCACAGAAAGATCTGTCGGTGCCACCTGCAAGGCGACATCGAGCGCACGGTTCAATCCATCGCTATTACCCACGATGTTATACCGTTGTTTTACTTTCTGAAGTTCACTTGTGTCCATTTAGCTGACAAAATTACGCATTTTTTTTGAATAATCTGCAAAAATGGCATAAAATAGTCATTTTTTTAACTTTTTACCTCAGGCTTTGGGTTAAAAGGAGCATTAGAATGCTTCTTTGGGATAGAAAAACGCACTTTCTCGCTCTCATCACGTTTTTCGTGATAAAGCTTTGGAAGCGGATTTTCACGAGCCTCATCATACTCATTGCGATGGTGATAAGCATCCACAGCCAAATAGACTGCATGGCGGAAAGAAGTCTCATCAGCCTCTCCTACTCCTGCGATACAGAACTCCGGTGTAACATCTGCTGCAGTACGGATGATTGGCATGCCGGCAGTGAAGACTACACCGTCTTCCGTATATAGTGAATGGAAAGGAGTTGTTGCCTGGTCATGATACATAGCCATCACGCCGTCGAAGTCTCTGAAATAGCCTTTTCCGAAGAATTCATCTGTAGCATACGGACCGAACGCCTGTACGCCCTTCTCTGCCAATGCATCAATAGCAGGGATAATGATTTCGCGCTCTTCTGTACCACAACTGCTGTCCTCATTGCTCTTTGGATTCAAAGCAAGTACTGCGATACGTGGATTGCTGATATAGAAATCACGCTTGAGAGTCTGCTGCATCAGGGTTACTTTTTCTACGATTGCCTCCAGACTGATAGCTGCAGGTACATCTTTCAGAGGTGTCTTTTCTGTGACCGATGCGATACGGAGATCACCGCCAATCAGCATAGACAGTCCCTTCTTGCCTTCACCAAGACAGGTCTCAATATAATTTCTATGACCAGGGAAAGGATAGTTATCCATCTGCGCATTGGCATTATTGACAGGTCCGGTAACCAGCACGTCGTAGAGACCGGCACGATAATCGGTCATGGCACGATCGAGTGCCTTTACCGCAGCCAGTCCTGAGTCAGCTGTAGGCATACCCATATCTACTTTCACCTCGTCATCTACTGCAGCCAGAAGATTGATTCTTCCATCCTGTACATCCTCAGCCTGCTGAATGATAGAGAACTGACCAGGCAAGTTCATTGCCTTGCGATAATAGGCTGCTACTTTTGGCGAGCCATATATAATAGGTGTACAGAGTTCCAGCATTTCTGGCTCTGCAAAGGTTTTAAAAATGAGTTCATATCCGATACCATTGGTATCTCCGTGGGTGATAGCCACCCTTACTTTCTGATTGTCCATATATTATATTTTGATGTATTTATTTGAATTTTATGATATTTATCTGAAACTTGCGATGGTTTCATCTGCAGCTTACGAATTTTTTACCTGATAGTTGTCAGCACAGCTTCCAACTGCTTAATTAAATTTCTTTTCTTCATTTCGGGCGCATAGACGAAACCAATGATGACTAATGCATTATATTTTCCAAGGACGTTCCGCCCTTGTGTGAAGTCGGCATCAGACATCAGCTTCATCACATAGGGTCCACCCATGGCATCCCCCTTCATTTCCCAGCATCCATTTAAATATTCCCTGATATAGGCAAGTTGCATGTACATGCCATCCTCCTCACCTGGCACGTTGACACGTAGTACGCTGTCAACTTTCGGTTTGAGAGCAGATGGAAGATAGGGATTCCCTCGCCAAAAATCTCTCAACTTAAATATGAGGAGGCTCTGCATACCCGAGTTTGCATTATTTGACAGCCACAGGAAATCCTTACCACGCTTACTTGACTGCATGTCAGCAGGAATCTTCATGTCGATGCCGAAGAGGCGCTTTACCTCTTTCTGCTTCTCTACATTCTGCCGGATGACAGACGCCAGATGCTTCAGTTCCGATTCGGCCAGTATCTGGCGGAGTCTCATTCCATCCAGGCGGCTTTTCAACTGTTCTACGGTCTGCGCCTTGATACGGATGATGACTTGCGGAGCAGCATTGACATCCTTGCTGATTTTCACTTCAAAGTCACGATTTCTCTTATCCACATCCACGACTACCCGGTTTCTTACCGTCTGATACAGGCTTGTCAGTTTTCCTTTTCTCACCTGTATGATATTGAACATGGATTCCGGCTGAGGCATATCTGGCACACTCTCCTGCAAGATAGCAGTTACGATGCGATTCGTATCTCCTTCAAGCACCACCTCATAGGGCTGACCGATACTTTCAGGAAGCCGATTGCTCTTTCCGTCTTTGCAACAAGCCAGCACGAATACAAAGCAGATTGCAAGAAATAATCTCAGATATTTCCAATTCATCATTATTCTATCATCGTTTTGTTCACTTATCTCTTCGAAGGAAAGTTCTTCAGTTGAGGAAAGTCCTTTCCGTTCTAAGGAAAGTCTCTCGATCGAGTGAAACGCCTTGGATTAAAAGGGACTGCTTCTGTCGAAGAGAAGAACTCTCAATTAAGGAAGAACCGGGTCCTAACGAGAGGAAGGTCCTAACTAAAGAATGAATCCTAATGAGAGGACTGCTTCTGTCGAAGAGAAGAACTCTCAATCAAGGAAGAACCGGGTCCTAACGAGAGGGAAAGATTTCCATCTCAGAAAATTGTCTTACCGCAAAGAGCGTTCTTCGTCCTCGTGCTCTCTGATTTCTCCGATTTTCTTGGAGGTACTGAGCAAGCCACAAGCTGCATAGATATCCTGTCCGCGACTGGCACGGATGGTCGTAAAGACTCCATGAGAAGTGAGATAATCACGGAACTGTTCCATTTTCTCATCATTGACGCCCTGCAACGGGATGTCCGGAATCTGATGGAAACGAATCAGATTGAAACGGCAGTCGAGACCCTTCACCAACTTGATGATTGCCTTGGCGTGCTGCATACTGTCGTTCACTCCCTTGAACACGATATATTCGAAAGACAAGCGACGCTGGTGAGAGAAATCATAATTGCGGAGCAGCTCCACAACCTGTTCTATACCCATACCCTTCTCGGCAGGCATCAGTTCTGCTCGCTCAGAAGGTATCGGATCGTGCATCGATATAGCCACATGGCACTCGCTCTCTTCGAGGAATCGCTTCAACTTGTTTTTGACGCCCACCGAACTTACTGTGATGCGTTTCGGACTCCATGCCCAACCATAGTCAGCGGTCAGGATTTCCGTGGCACGCAACACATTATCCAGATTGTCCATCGGCTCGCCCTGTCCCATAAACACGATATTGGTGAGTTTGTCCACCTCTGGCAGGGAGTAGATTTGATTGAGGATATCGCCAGCAGGCAAACTTCCTTCAAACCCCTGCTTACCAGTCTGGCAGAAGAGGCAGTTCATCTTGCATCCCACCTGTGATGATACACAGAGCGTGGCACGGTCTTTGTCGGGGATATAGACCGTCTCTACAAACTTTCCGCTGCGTGTAGGGAAGAGATACTTGATGGTACCATCTACGGAGTGCTGTGCATCGGTATATCCGGCACATCCTATCTCATATTCTGCGGCCAGCTTGGCACGGTTAGCTTTCGAGATATTAGTCATCTCGTCGATGCTCTTCACATGCTGTTCGTAGAGCCATTTAGCCATCTGCCCACCCGTGAAGGCAGGCATACCCAAGTCCTTAGCCACTTGCTTCAATTCAGCAAGGGTAAGCCCCAAAAGATATTTTTTTTCATCATTCATAGTGCAAAGATAGTATTTTTTGGCGAAAAATTGTTATCTTTGCCACATATTTTAATATAATAAGCTAAAATATAGATAAAAAATACCGTTTTGACCTCTGGAAAGGGAGCCGAAACGCAAAAACATAACACAAAGAAATGAGAGAAAAAATAGACCTTTTCTTACCTTGTGAAGACATTGAAGTAGCCCAAAGCGCACTTCTGGAACTTCATGACAACAAGACGGTTCAGCATATCAATCTCCTGGTGAGCGCTGATTTTGCAGCCCATCACCAAGTGCCTGATGGATGCACCTTCGTAGTCATTGACCGATTGGAAAGCAGCAACACGGTAGAAAGCATTGCTGAAAACACCGATGCCGACTATGTGATGATCTGCACCAAGACGACTCCGATCAGATGGGGACTTTATGCCCTGGAGCGATTCCTACGCACGGCTGACGATACGGGAGCCGTCATGGTTTACTCCGACTATTATTCCTTGATTAAAGAAGATAAAGAGGCTGCAAAAGTTGGAGGAAAAGAAGAAAAAGATGGAGCTGAAACTCATGAAGCAAAAGTGGATGGAACAGAAACTCATGGACTGAAAGCTGAACAAGAAGCGAAAACCGGCAAGCTGATCAAGCATCCGGTTATTGACTACCAGTCTGGTAGCCTTCGCGACGACTTCGATTTCGGAAGCCTCTGGTTCATCAAGGCGCAAGCCCTCCGTGACTTCATCGCCCAGCAGGACAGAGCTGACTATCAATATGCGGGTCTCTACGACCTCCGTCTCTACCTGAGCCGCGTGGGAGAGATTTTCCATCTCAACGAATTCCTCTATACAGAAGATGAACTCGACAACCGAAAGAGCGGCGAGAAGCAATTCGACTATGTGAACCCTCGCAACAGAGAGGTGCAGATAGAGATGGAAAAGGCTTGCACGCAGCATCTCAACAAGGTGGGAGCCCTCATCGATACCAGTTTTTATCGCCAGCCGGATTTCGGCGAGCAGGAATTCTTCTACGAGGCTTCTGTGATTATCCCGGTTTTCAACAGAGAGAAGACCATCGCGGATGCCGTGAAGAGTGCGCTGAGCCAGAAAGCCAATTTCAAGTTCAACGTCATCGTGGTCAACAATCATTCTACCGACCGCACTGGCGAGATTCTTGATGAAATCGCTCACGAGATGGAAGCCAGAAACGACAAACAGGCGGGGCGGCTCGTACAGATTGTGCCAGAGAGAAACGATCTCGGCATCGGTGGCTGCTGGAATGTAGCCATCAATAGCGAGCACTGTGGCAAGTTTGCAGTCCAGTTGGACAGCGACGACCTCTATTCGTCTCCGAAGACTCTCCAGAAAATCGTAGATGCCTTTCACAACCAGAAGGCTGCGATGATGATCGGCTCGTACCGAATGTGTGATTTCGACCTCAACACCCTGCCTCCAGGACTGATAGACCATAAGGAATGGACCGAGGAAAACGGTTGCAACAACGCACTGCGCATCAACGGATTGGGTGCTCCGAGAGCATTCTTCACACCGCTCGTCAGACAGATACAGTTCCCTAACACGTCTTATGGCGAAGACTACGCCTTAGGACTTGCCTTCTCTCGCCGATACAGAATCGGAAGAATCTATGATGAACTGTACCTCTGCCGCCGCTGGGGAGGCAACAGTGATGCCGCTCTGAGTATCGAAAAGGTGAATGCCAACAATCTCTATAAAGACCGTCTGCGCACGATGGAACTGAAGGCACGCCAGCAGATGCTGCAGGGCAAGGCCGACATTATGGAAGACAGCAGTATCTCACGCTTCTTCAACCGCCAGTTGGAGAGATGGGAGGATGCCCGCCATCGCTACCGCGACCTGAAGCACGTGGAGAGCCAGACTCTCTCCGATCTTCTCAAACTGCAATGGAACCCTGCCCGCATCGTGAGCACAGGTGCCAAGATAGACAAGAAGACCCTCGATGAGCGTCCGTGCTTCCTCTGTGAGAAGAACCGTCCGAAGGTACAGATGTCCAAGCAGATAGACGAACGTTTCTACCTGCTGGTCAATCCGTTCCCTATCCTTCCGGTACATTTCACGATTCCGGCACGCAAGCATCAGCCACAGGCCATCTTCAAGAACTATGGCGAGATGCACCGATTCCTGAGTCTGCACAGCGAACTGATGGTATTCTACAACGGTCCGAAGTGCGGTGCCTCGGCTCCAGACCATCTGCATTTCCAGGCAGGAACCAGCGGCATACTTCCACTGCAGAACAACTGGCAGCGCCTCTCACGCAACCTGACAGATATCATCTGTCTGAACGACGAGGAGAAGATAGCAGCCATCCGCGACTATACCGTTCCAGCCTTCGTGATTATCTCCAAGAGCGAGGAATGCGACGAGATGCTCTTCAAGCGCCTCTACAGTGCGATGCCTCAGCGCAGCGACGAGACTGAGCCGATGATGAACATCGTGGCCTGGCGCAAAGGTGAAGAATATATCAGTATCGTGATTCCAAGAGAGAAGCACCGTCCGGAAGCCTATTTTGCCGATGGCGATGCCCAGATCATGGTTTCTCCAGGAGCCCTCGATATGTCGGGTCTCATCATCACGCCACGCGAAGAGGATTTTCGCAAGCTCACCGAGGAGAAGGCTGAGGCTATCCTGAAGGAATGCGGCATTTCCGGCGAGAAGATGGAATGCATCATCCATAAGCTGAAGGCTGCCAAGGAGGCTGAGGAAAGTACCGTCACTACTTCCACATTATATAATAACGGCAAGCAGCCGAATGTCTCTGTGGGCATCGTGAGCGGTCAGAAGATTCATTTCTCGCTCAACAAGCCTTACCTTGCCAAGGGCGAAGTGGTTACGGGCGAGCAGGAAGTGGAATTCTCCGAGGGAGGTGTGCTCTGGAACGGCAATCAGTACAGTTCGCTTACCTTCCATCCGCAGAGCTGCGATGCCTCCTTCTCACTGAGCGATGTCACTATCGGCGTCAACTTCCACTGGGAACGCAAGGAAACACAGACCTTCTTAGGTACGCTCCATTTCGTGGTAGAATCAGACAAGATCTGCGCCATCAACGAGCTTCCTGTAGAGAAGTATCTGGAGAGCGTGATATCCAGCGAGATGAGTGCTACCTCCAGTCTTGAACTCCTCAAGGCGCATGCCGTGATCTCCCGTTCATGGCTCCTGGCGCAGATGAAGAAGCGAAGAGACGTGGCTGAGAGCGGCAACAATTTTTTCTCTTTTGTCAAGAAAGACGACATGCTCATCCGCTGGTACGACCGCGAAGACCACACCATCTTTGATGTCTGCGCCGACGACCACTGCCAGCGCTACCAGGGCATCACCAAGGAGACTTCTCCGCATGTGGCAGAAGCTATCCGCCAGACCAAGGGACAGATTCTGATGGATGGCGAGGAAATCTGCGATGCCCGATTCTCCAAGTGCTGCGGCGGTATCACCGAGGAATTCCAATATTGCTGGGAGAACACGCCTAAGAGTTATCTCTCTGCTGTGAGGGATATTGCTTTGGGAATCAAGCCGAAAGGACTGAAGAGTTCTATGAATGCCGAGTGCTTGAAGGACGCAAGAAATACAGAGGGACTGAAGGATGGAGATACTGAGAACTTGAAGGGTTCAAAGGCTCTGATGGATTCTGAATACAGACTTCCTGACTTGACTCAGGAGGAAGAGGCTGACCGCTGGATTCGCTCCAACCCGCCTGCTTTCTGCAATACTACAGACAGAAAAGTGCTCTCGGAAGTATTAAACGACTACGACCAGGAGACTGCTGATTTCTACCGCTGGAAGGTGACGCTGACTCAGGAGAAACTGCAGCAGCTGCTCGAAGAGAAACTGAAGATGAACTTCGGCTGCATCCTCGACATGAAGGCTGTGGAACGCGGTACGAGCGGACGCATCAGCAAACTGCAGATTATCGGTACCGAAAAGACTTTCACCATCGGCAAGGAGCTGGAAATACGCAGAGCCTTGAGCGACAGCCATCTCTACAGTTCGGCTTTCGTGGTAGATAAGTTTGATCTGGACGAGAACCAGGTTCCTCAGCGCTTCGAACTGATCGGAGCCGGATGGGGACACGGAGTGGGTCTCTGTCAGATAGGTGCTGCCGTGATGGGCAACGAAGGATACTCCTACGATGATATCCTGCTGAGATACTATCAGGGAGCAGAAATCAAGAAAATCTACAAGTAAGATCTAAGGATAGAGTCCTTTCTGATCTACAAGTAAGGTCTAATTTCTGATAGACAAGCGATGTCTAAGAAACAGGACGATATCTAATGGACAAAAGATAAATAATATCTAATGGATAAAATGGTAACAAAGAAGAATAGCAGGAATCCATGGGCATGGATCCCTACCCTATATTTTGCAGAGGGACTGCCCAACGTGATCGTGACAACTCTCTCTGTAGTGATGTATATGCAGTTGGGACTCACGGATGCCGAAGTGGGTCTCTATACAGGATGGCTGGCGCTTCCCTGGGTGATCAAACCCTTGTGGAGCCCGTTCATCGATCTGCTGAAAACGAAGCGCTGGTGGGTACTTACGATGCAGGCGCTCATCGGAGCAGCACTGGCTGGCATTGCGTTCTCGCTGCCTACGGCCTTCTGGTTTCAGGCCACCATGTGCTTCTTCTTCCTCATCGCCTTCTGCAGCGCCACCCACGACATCTCTGCCGACGGCTTCTATATGATAGAGCTGGATGAGCACAACCAGACGAAGTTTGTGGGTCTGCGCAACACCTTCTACCGCCTCGCCATCATCTTTGTGAATGGTTTCTTAGTGATGCTGGCTGGTGTGCTGCAGGTGATGTTCCGCAATCAGATAAGCTTCTCGTGGGCACTGATTTTCTACGGATTAGCTGGCATCTTCATCGGTCTGTGGCTCTACCATAGCCGCCTGATGCCTACGCCGAAAGAGGATGTGCAGACGGAGAGAACTGTGGGCGAAGTGACTCACGAACTGAAGAATATGTTCCGCACTTTCTTTACGAAATTCGGAGTGAGAGAGACGGTCATCGTGATGCTCTTCCTGCTGTTCTACCGCTTCCCGGAGGCTTTGCTCAATACAATGACCAAGACTTTCATCCTTCGCCCTAACTCGCAGGGTGGTCTGGGCATGTCACCGCAGGAATACGGACTTGCCAATGGTACGGTTGGTCTCATCGGTCTCCTTTTGGGTGGCATCATCGGAGGTATCTTAGTGAGCCGCGACGGTATGAAGAAGTGGCTGTGGCCAATGGTTTGCGCCATCACCCTGCCGGATGCCGTCTATATCTATCTCAGCTATTCGCTCAATTCCGATATCGTGATGGTGTCCTCCTGCCTGTTCGTAGAGCAGTTCGGTTATGGGTTAGGCTTCACGGTGCTTACGCTCTACATGCTATTCTACAGTCAGGGCAAGTTCAAGACCTCTCACTACTCCATCTGTACCGGTATTTCCTATCTCGGCCTGATGCTTCCGGGCATGGTTTCGGGTTATCTGAAAGACATCTTGGGATACCGCCATTTCTTCATCGTCGTGATGGCATGCTGCGTAATCACCTTCCTGGTTACCAACTACCTCAAAATAGATCCTGACTTCGGAAAAAAGGAAAAGGAGGAGGAGGAAGATGAAGGGGAAATGTTGGACGAAGAAGTGACGAATGAAGAGGACATATTGGAAAAAGAGATAACGGAAGAAGATGATATATGGGAAGAAGAGATAACGGAAGAAGAATATCTGGAAAATGAGGATTCTTCGGAAAAGCAGGATTTACAGAACGAAAACGAAAAGAAGGAATAGAATAAAAATATCTTGAAAACTCCCTGAAAACAGAGAACAGAGAGTCTCCTAAGACAAAGAGAGATTCAAAATTCTTTAAAATAGATTACCGAAAGACGGAAGTTTTGAAGATGACCGAGAGAATAAAGATGAAAAGGGAAATGGTCGTGTGATGATGGATTTATCACGCGACCATTTATTTTTTATTCTCTAAAACTTCTTATCAGATATAATCTCTAAAAAGAAACAAACAGAATAAGTATCTTCTAAAGAGAAGAGAAACCTGATTCCTTTATCGGATAATCGTCACCTCTCCATTCTTGGCTATCTTCACGATGCTGGATGGAGTGTGAGGCTTATGCTCCTGACGACGGGTCCAGCAAACATAATCTACTTGCTCCAACAATTCTGGGACAATATCACGATAGTTCTGCGCTGCAGGCTCACCACTCACATTGGCACTGGTGCTCACAATAGGCTTCTGGAAGCGATAACAGAGTTCCTTGCTGAAAGACTCGAAAGTTACTCGCATGGCAAGACTGCCATCCTCTGCCACCAGATTGTTGGCTACACCCGTAGCATCATCGAGGATGATGGTAGTTGGTTTCACAGGCATGGCTACATCGATGAAATCCCAAGCCACCTGAGGCACATTGCGGAAATAACGCGCCATACGGTCTGCACTATCCACCAGACAGATAAGCGCCTTACTGTCATCGCGCTGCTTTATTTTGTAAACCTTTGCCACTGCCTCTGGGTTGGTAGCGTCGCAACCTAACCCCCAAACGGTATCTGTAGGATAGAGAATCACTCCACCCTTGCGCATGCATTCTATTGCATTCTTAATATCTTCCTGTTGAGTCATTTTTTATTCTCCTTTATTATTAAATACTTCTATACTGCTCGATATCTCTCATTCCGTTGAGGAAATCACGGGCTTCCATTCTCTTTTTGCCGCTAATCTGTATTGTGTCGAGCTGGAGCCATTCGTCTGCACAGGCTATTTGCAGGCTCTTGCCTTCTACTCTCAAGGTTCCTACTACAGAAGAAGCGGCATTCTCTGAAGAAGCAGCAACTGCCTTTCCGGTTTTGGAAGTCTTGAATACTTTCAGCACCTGCGCCTTACCGCCTTCCTTCTGAATCTCAGTCCAGGCACCAGGATATGGCGAAAGACCACGGATGAAGTCATACACCTTCTTGGCTGGCTGATTGAAATCGATACGGCAGGTATCCTTGAAGATTTTCGGAGCAGAATGAAGCACGGTGTCTGTCGTGATCATCTCGTCCTGCGGCATAGAGTCGATATTACCGTCGGATGCTATCAGGCGGTCGATGGTCTCTACGGCTATCTCAGCACCTAAGTGCATCAGTCCGTCATAAACATACTCTACATCAGCATCGTCGGGGATGGCGAATGGCTTCTGCATGATGATGCGACCGGTATCGATATCGTGGTCGAGGAAGAAAGTGGTGACACCAGTCTCCGTCTCACCATTGATGACAGCCCAGTTGATAGGGGCAGCACCGCGGTACTGAGGAAGAAGGGCTGCATGCACATTGAAGGTGCCGAAGCGAGGCATATCCCATACTACTTCTGGCAGCATTCGGAAAGCTACTACCACCTGCAGGTCGGCCTGATAACTGCGCAACTGCTCTACAAATTCCGGATCCTTCATCTTCACTGGCTGCAACACTGGCAAGCCCTTGGACAGGGCATATTGCTTGACCTGCGAAGGCTGAAGAGTGTCCTGATGGCGACCCACCGGTTTGTCGGGCTGGGTTACTACAGCCACCACATTATATCCGCCTTCTACAAGGCTCTTGAGGGATTCCACCGCAAACTCCGGGGTTCCCATAAATACGATTCTTAAATCTTTTTTCTCCATAAACTAATATTTTGAAGTTAAAAACAGTAAAGCCGTAGAATTCTTCACTCTTCCCTCTTCACTCTTCACTTAACTTACTCCGCCGACATATCCGCCACAATCTGGCGATAAGTCGAATAAAGGCGGGTACGGCTGATATATCCCTTCAGCACGCCGTTCACATCAACTACAGGCAACTGGGCGGCATCAGTCTCGTCAAATTTCTTCATCACTTCCTGCATCGGTTCGTGATCGCTGAGCACGGCTGAAGGCTGGAGCATCAGCTGCTTTACCTTGAAGCGCGTGTAGAGTTCCGAACGGAAGATGATGTGACGGATGCGGGTGATATCGATGATGCCCAGCAAGACGCCAGCCTGATTGACTACCGGAAGGAAATTGTTGTTGCTGCGACTGATTTCTGACACCAGCTTACCCATCGGCAGGTCGGGACTTACCTGATGATAGTCCTTCTCCACCACGCTCTGCATACCCATCAGCGTGAGGGCAGCCTTGTCGATATGGTGGGTAAGCAACTTGCCTTCCCTTGCCAGTCGGAGCGCATAGATACTGTGGCTCTCGAAGATGCTGATGGTAAGCAGCGAGCAGATGCACACGATCATCAGTGGGATGAAGAGCTGGTAACCGCCTGTCAGTTCGGCTATCAGGAAGATGCCCGTCAGCGGTGCATGCATCACGCCCGTCATCACGCCTGCCATGCCCATCAGCGTAAAGTTCTGCTCGGGGATATAGACGCCTAACTTGTAGATGTTCCAGATGCGGGCGAAGAAGAAGCCAGCAAAACCGCCGATGAAAAGCGATGGAGCAAAGGTTCCACCACAACCGCCGGAACCATTGGTTGCTGAGGTGGCAAACACCTTGGTGAAGGTTACCAGTCCGATATATAGCACGAGCAACTGACTGTGACCATAGAAGAGCGAATTGCTCATCACCATGTCCCAGTCGGCCTCGGTTCTACCCTTCAGCAGGATGTTGACTGCCGAATATCCCTCGCCATAGAGCGATGGGAAGAGGAAGATGAGACTGCTCAGGATGATGCCTCCGAAGAGCAGTTTGACATACGGATACTGCTTCAACTGGGCGAAGAATCCCTCGCAGGCCGACATGGCTCTCATGAAGTAGAGACTCACGAAACCACAGAAAACGCCCAGCAGGATGCACGCCGGCACACGGTCGAGCTCCCATGGGTCGGTAAGCGTGAAATCGAAGAGCGATTTCTCACCCATCAGGATATAACTGAAACAGGTGGCCGTAACACAGGAGATGAGGATAGGCAGCAAAGAGGCCATCGAGAGATCTACCATCAGCACCTCAAGCGTGAAGACGAGACCTGCGATTGGGGCTTTGAAGATACCAGCAATGGCGGCACTCGCACCGCATCCTACGAGCAGTATCATCGTTTTCTTGTCCATGCGGAATATCTGTCCCAGATTACTTCCGATGGCTGAACCCGTGAGCACAATCGGCGCCTCGGCTCCTACTGATCCACCGAATCCAATGGTGATACCAGAAGCTACTACCGACGACCAGCAGTTGTGGCCCTTCAGCTTCGACTGCTTGGTAGAAATCGCATAGAGCACTCTCGTGATACCATGAGAGATATTGTCTCGCACCACATACTTGATAAAGAGCGAGGTAAGATAGATGCCCACGATAGGGAACAAGAGGAAAAGCAGATTGTAGGTGCTTTTCTCAAAACCCGAAGTGAGCAATATCTGTATCTCGTGCACGATACTATGCAGGAAAAATCCGGAAACGGAGGCAAGCAGACCGATGACAAAAGCCAGGATAAGCGTCATCTGGCGGTCGGAGATATGCTCCTTCTGCCACGCTACCATTTTGGCTATTGCGCCCGGTTTTTCTGCCATTTCATCTATCATCTCTTATTATTTTTTAAAAGTTATCCTTTTATATTATTAGAATTCCGAAGTAAAATGGAACTTGATATGCTCGAAATCCTGCTGCGCCATGCTCAATACATAGCCAGAATCGGCCAGGAACACATCCCTGCCCTCGATATCCTTCGCCATGTACTGGTACTTGCGCTTCTTGAAGCTCTCCAATTCATTCTCGTCGTCGGCCTCTATCCAGCATGCCTTATGCAGGTGAACAGGCTCCCAACGGCACTTGGCATTATACTCGTTCTCCAGACGGTACTGGATCACCTCAAACTGAAGCTGACCCACGGTTCCTACAATGCGGCGACCATTAAACTGATTGACAAACAACTGTGCCACACCCTCGTTCATCAGCTGCTCCAATCCCTTCTGGAACTGCTTGCTCTTCATCGGATCATCATTCTCGATATACTTGAAGAGCAGTGGAGAGAAGGATGGCAAACCGCGGAAGTGAATCTTCTCACCCTCGGTCAGCGTATCACCAATCTTGAAGATGCCATTGTCTGGCAAACCTACGATATCGCCCGGATAAGCCTCGTCGATGGTACTCTTGCGCTGCGCCATAAACTGGGTTGGCGAAGAGAAACGCACGGTCTTGTCGAGGCGCACATGATAGTAAGGCTGATTGCGCACAAACTTGCCCGAACAGATCTTGCAGAATGCGATGCAGGAACGGTGGTTAGGGTCGATATTGGCAGTAATCTTGAAGATGAAACCCGTAAACTTAGGCTCCTCAGGCTCCACCATGCGCTCCTCAGCCTTGGTAGGTCTTGGCGATGGAGCTATCTGAACGAAGCAGTCCAAGAGTTCCTGCACACCGAAGTTGTTCAATGCAGAACCGAAGAACACAGGAGCCACCTCGGCAGAGCGGTAGGTCTCGACGTCAAACTCAGGATATACGCCATCCACCAGTTCCAGTTCCTCGCGCAACTGGGCAGCCTCGCGCTCGCCTACTCGCTGGTCGAGCTCCTCAGACTGCACATCCACCTCCACCTTTTCGGTTACGCGCTGCTTGTTAGGCGTAAAGAGGTTGAGCTGATGCTCGTAGATATTATACACACCCTTGAATCGGGCGCCCTGTCCGATAGGCCATGAGAGCGGACGAACGGAAATCTTGAGTTCCTCCTCCAGCTCATCGAGCACGTCGAACGGATCACGACCCTCGCGGTCCATCTTGTTGATGAAGATGATAACCGGCGTATTGCGCATACGGCACACCTCCATCAGCTTGCGGGTCTGCGCCTCCACACCCTTGGCAGAATCCACCACGATGATGGCAGAATCCACGGCAGTAAGTGTGCGGTAGGTATCCTCGCAGAAGTCCTGGTGACCCGGAGTATCGAGGATGTTCACCTTATATGGTTCGCCAGACTGTCCGTCTGGGAGATAATCAAACTCCATCACAGAAGTAGATACAGAGATACCACGCTGCTTCTCGATGTCCATCCAGTCGGAAGTGGCAGACTTGCGTATCTTATTGTTCTTTACAGCACCAGCCACCTGTATCTGTCCACCGAAAAGCAAGAATTTCTCGGTCAATGTTGTCTTACCAGCATCCGGGTGAGAGATAATGGCAAACGTTCTTCTTCTTTCTATTTCTTTCATCTATGATTTATATGATTTTAAAATGTATATATAATAATGTATAACTACATGTCGTCGTCAAATTTCAATCCCTCGGTGCGATCCTTGATATAGTAGTCGCTGAGCAGTCCCACGAAGGTGGTTATCTCCTTGATGGCACGCTCTGTTTCCGGGGTAATCGGCTTCTTCTGCAGTCGGAGCAGCATCACTCCGTAGAGGGCATCCAGACAGGTTTCTATCTCGTTGACGTCCTTGTCGCCCCTGTTGCGCAGTTCCACGATGAATGGCAGCACCTTGTAATATTCGCCATTATAGATAGGGAACTTGGTGCTCTGCAGCAGCATGCCGTGCAGGTCGATCACGTCCTGAAGCAGCACCTTGTTGATATTGAGATGTCCCGATTCGCGCTTTCCCTCCTCATTCATCATGCGGATGAGATTGCCAAACCAGTCGATTTCCTCCTCCTTCTGTTCCGGAGTGAAATCAAAATTTTCGATATAGTGCTTCTTGATAACCGGGAGCGAACAGCCGCAGGCACGGATGATATCCTCCACCTGCCACATGTACAGAAGGTATTCTGCTATACTTTTCTTCTTTAATTCCTGAGCTACAAACATCTTTTTTTAATGTGAAATGTTAAAAGTTAAATTGGGCATGCTCCCTTAGAATTCCGGGAGATGTCCCTTAGAATTCCGGGAGATGATAGAGATTGAACACAGTTCCGACGAGTGCGATGAGCGAGAAGATGATCACGATACTTCCTATTACCTTATTAATAATAAGGATGCCGTTGGTATCAAACTTGCCCCTGATCTTGTCGATGAGCCATGTGAGACCGAACCACCACAGCAGCGCTCCGAACATGATGCTCAGATAGCCCACGCCCATCTCCAGCGGCATATCCGGCACTACGAAGGCAAACTGGGCAAAGGTGGCCATGAAGAGGAACACGATGAGCGGATTGGAGAGCGTGACGAAGAAGGCGGTGATGGCATTGTGCCAGAGCGTGCCCTGCCTCTTGCTGCTCTGATGCATGTTCTTCGTAGGATTGCTCTTGAAGCAATATACGCCGAACACCAGAAGCAGAAGGCCTCCGAAAATCTGCAGATAGAACTTGTTTTGGGCATTATTGACAATGTCCATCACAAAACTCATTCCCAAACCCGTGAAGAGGGCATACACGATATCGCTGAAAGCGGCACCGACACCCGTCACGAAACCAAACCAGCGACCCTTGTTCAAAGTGCGCTGGATACACAAGATGCCAACAGGTCCCATCGGGGCTGAGGCGATCACACCTATGATAATTCCCTTGAATATAAAATCAAGTATATTTATCTGAATCGGAAACACTAAATTCATAACAAGGCGCAAAGTTACAAAAAAAAGGCCATATCTTGTAATTTTTTCGTGTAAAACTTTGTTTGTTACAAACTTTTTTATATCTTTGCACCATAATTCTAACTAAATAAAAGAAAAACATGACAGAGAATGCACTTAAGCCATATGTAATCGGTTTGGATCTGGGAGGTACCAATTCCGTATTCGGCATCGTAGATGCACGTGGCGAAATAAAAGCTACTACTGCTATCAAGACAGGTGGTTATGATGATGTAAATGACTATGTAAAAGCTGCCGTGGAGGCTCTCCAGCCTATCATCGATACCGTGGGTGGTATCGACAAGATCAAGGCGATGGGTATCGGTGCTCCTAACGGCAATTACTATAGCGGAACTATCGAGTTCGCTCCTAATCTGGCTTGGGCTCACGATGGTGTAGTGCCTTTGGCTAAGCTCTTCAGCGATGCGCTGGGTGGTCTGCCTGTGGCTCTTACCAATGATGCCAACGCTGCTGCATTGGGCGAGATGACCTACGGTGTGGCTCGTGGTATGAAGAATTTCATCGACGTGACACTCGGTACGGGTGTTGGTTCCGGCATTGTGATTGATGGCAAGATGGTCTATGGCTGCGATGGTTTCGCAGGCGAGTTGGGCCATGTCATCATGGTTCGCGGCGAGGAAGGTCGTCTCTGCGGTTGCGGCCGTAAGGGATGCTTGGAGGCTTACTGCTCTGCTACTGGTGTGGCTCGCACAGCCCGTGAGTTCCTTGAGAAGAGCGATGAACCATCTTTACTTCGCGATATGAAGCCAGAAGACATTACTTCTTATGATGTCAGCGTAGCTGCTGGTAAGGGTGATGCTTTGGCTAAGCGAGTATATGATTTCACTGGCAAGATGCTGGGTGAGGCTTGCGCTGATTTCGCTGCGTTCAGTTCTCCTGAGGCATTCGTATTCTTCGGTGGTCTTACCAAGGCTGGTGACCTCCTGATGAAGCCTCTCAAGGAATCTTACGACAAGAGTGTATTGAAGATTTTCAGGGGCAAGGCTAAGTTCTTGATTTCTACTCTCGATGGCAGCTCTGCTGCGGTACTCGGTGCCAGTGCAGTGGGCTGGGATTTATAAGATATTTCTCTTTAATAAGCATAAACTTTAAAAATATAGCATTTTGTTTTTGGCGTATTGCTGTCGTGAGACAGTTTTTATGCGAGGCGATACTCCCAGAGAATTCTCTGGGAGTATTTTTTGTTTTTCTTTCCTCCCCCTTCCATTTCTTTCTTCATTTCTCATTTCTAATTTCTCATTTGCCCGTCTTTCTCATTTGCCCGTCTTTCTCATTTCAATATCCCTTTTTTACCTTTTTACTTTTTTACCTTTTTACCTTTTTACCTTTAAAAAAGCCTTTTTACTTTTTTACTTTTTTACCTTTAAAAAAGCCTTTTTACTTTTTTACCTTTTTACCTTTAAAAGAGCTTTTTTTTAGAAACTATTTGGTTTCTCCGAGTTTTTTTCGTAATTTTGCAGCCAGAAAGTAAACGACATAATCTTTAAGTTCTTAGTAAACAGAGATTTATAGTCCATATCAAGGGATTTGCATCCCATATTCAGGAAAGAATTGCATCCCATGTACAGGTAAGAATTGTATTCAATATAATAAATAATCAAAAAAGTAAAAATGAAGAAAATTTACACACTGGCTAATATGGCCAAAGGTATGCTGCTCGCTGCCCTTCTGGCAGTAGGCACAACTGCTCTTGCGCAGAATGTTTCAGGTAACACAGAAAACGGTACTGTTGAAGGCAATGAAAATGGTAGCAACGAGAATGAAACTTTCGCTCCTGCTGCTGAAAGCTCTTGGCTCCAACCTGTAAAACTCGGTGATAATGGCCAGAAGGCTTACATCTACAACGTGGCTACTAAGACTTTTATCACCGGTAAGACTGCTACCGTGAAAAATATCAAGGATGCAGACGTCTGGACGATTGATGGCGATAAAACCTATAGTTTCACCTGCGATAATGAGTCAAAAGATCGTCTGTTCTTGGAATATTCCAGTTTATGGCACCCTTTGGTATGGTATGCAGAGGTATCTGACGACAGAAAAGCAACAAATTTTACCATCGTAGAAGGTTCTACAAAGAATAGCTATAAACTCACAAAATATAAAAAATTCACATTAAACGGTTCACAAACTGCCTACTTCAGCGTCAGCGGTGACAAATACGTGGCAAGCCTGGAGCCTTCTATTGACAACGACTGGTATTTCATTTCTACAGACCAGAAGGATGTCTATACCGAATATACTTCCCTCTTCACTGAGGCTGCAAACCTGCTCAAGAATGAGAAGCTGAACGGTCAGGAATCTGTTCTGGGCGCTATCAAAACTGCATTGCAGGAGACTGCCAAGGGTACTTTCAATACCTCCAATGATGACATCAATACGCTCAAGACAGCTATTGCAGCTGCCAAGAAAGCGATTGAGGACATCACTAACGGAATCTGCAATACCTCTGACAATCTCAAGAATGCAGAAATTACTTCTATCTACAGCGCCAACGGTACCCGTAAAGCCCAGTTGACCAAGGGTATCAACATCGTTAAGATGAGCAATGGTGCCGTCAAGAAGATTTTAGTGAAGTAAACAATAAGATTCAGACGATGGTGATCCAGACCGCCTCGCCCTGATCGCTCGCCGCCATGATGGTGGTGATGAGCTTCGTCAGCGTGGCACGAGAGGAGGTCAACCTGCCCACTATCGTGTTCTCACCCACAAGAATGCAGCCCCGCGTATCTGCCGCCATGTTGCCGCTATGTATGCGTATGCCAGTGAAACCCGGCACGCCTACCAGCAGCGGAAGCCAGCGACGGAAGCGGGGCGATTTCGTTATGACCACTGGATAACTGCCCTCGGGAATGGCCGTCAGACCCACTACCTTGCGAGCCTTCTTGCTCGACTGGCGTCCCAACGACTCGTTCACCAGCTGCGGCGGCAACTTCACGCCCAAGAGATTGCGCCAGGTAGGTTCCAATGTATCACAGAAATAGGTCTGGCGATTGAGCTGGTCAGGATTCTTCAGGGTCCTCACCGACTTTCCGCGGTTGTTGACACCCACTTCCATATCCTCATCGTCCAGAATATACAGTCGTCCGATGGTATATTCTTTTTTCTTAGCAATTCTTTTCAATATTAATTCCATCTTTTCTATATTTTAGTTTGATAAAATAGGTATTTTCAAAACTGACATTACTGAAATTGACATCGGTCTTGGCTTGACAGGCAGACTGGAACGATTTCCGCTCAATATATCCCCGATGAACCCAGTTGTTGATCATCACTCGTGTTCCCTTCTGTCCCAATCCATACTCCAATCGGATGGCCATTGCCTCCTGATAGGAGAACTCATCAGGCAGCAACTGCAGGAGATTGGCTGGTCCACGGCGGCTCGATTTCACGCCCCCATCCTCGGCCTTGGCAATGGCATCTCCGAAGAAACGCATCTTGCAGTAGAGGTCGTAGCGCAGGCTCCAGCGGATGAATTCATCCATCTCCGGCTCCCACTTGCAACCATTGGCCACGTAGAGCACACAGGCCTTCAGATAGGCAATGACATTGGCTCGGAAACTGAGATTCTCGTAGATGCGGTTCTGCGTCATGCGGGCAAAATCGGCATTCTCCTCCTTCAGTTTCAGGGCGAGTTGGAAGGCCTGATCACACTCCACCAGTCCGCTCGTCTTACAGAGATTTTCGATGTAAGGACGCAGAGCCTCACGGAAGTCATCGCCATAATAGCCATAGACGGGCATCTCAGCTCCTATCTCTCTTTCGGGTATCGTACAGAAATTGATACGCGAGATAGGACCATCGGTGAGCACGCGGGAGAAGTAGCGCAAACCCTTCTGGATGGTGGTAGATGCATTCCAGTTGAAGCGGATGGTGACACGCTCCGTAACGCTGGATGTGCCCACGCGGGTCTGACCATACTGGTTGGCTGGATCGAAGGCAAGACACATGATGCGGAACTGCTGGTTGCCCTGACCACGGAGTGCATCAAACTGGTCTATTTCATTGAGCGAAGTATAGAGAAAATGCTCTTGTGCCTCAGCCGTTCGCATCACGAAAGCAGGATTGGTCATGTCGGCATCTATCTCCTGAATCACGAGATTCTCCGGTCGCTTTCTCTTGTCCTTGTTGGCACCCTTCCGGGTCACCTCGTCCTTCCATGCTTTCTCCCTTGCCAGGTTTTCCCGGTCTCGCTTGCGGATGTCTTCCATCACATAACTGATAGGCATCTGCACGCACGATTTTCCGGCTCCTGTTCCGGCAAGCAGACAGGTCATCAGCGTGGCCTCATGCTCCACATTGTCGATATACTTGAAGCGGGTTTTCCAGAGATGCGTGGCGAGCGATGGGAACACGGCATGTGCCACGGCTGGCTTATAGACTTCGGGCGTGCGACTCACGAGCAGGGCGATGAGAGCGGGCAGTTTCTCGGGCATCGGAGGCGGTGCGGGATAGTCCTCCTCCTGGTTCTGCTGCGCCATCTCCTTACTGCCGAGCCTTTCAGCCTGTGCATTGATGCGGATCACCTCGCGCGACATGGGCTTGCAACTGTCGTGATAGCGGGCATAGAAGTCGCTGATGAGCTGCTGGCAGTCACGCTCCTGTGCAAAGGCGGGCATGCGCTGCTCCACCACCTTTCTGAGTTCCTCTTCGCCCATCATCCTGCTGGCTCCGGCACTCATGATGGCGAGGAGCGAGGAGTGGCGCGAACCTACGGCATTGATATCTACTTCTGCCAACCCAGCCTGCGCCCTAAAGAGGTCGAAAGCGATAAGATTCTTATCATTTCCATGATGGCTCCCATCAGGATGAGCAGGAGCACTGCCAACAGCAGTTGAGGTGTGGCTATCAGCAGGATGAGGAGCAGGATGAGGAGGAACTTGAGCGCCTCCCACAGCTGGTTGTTTTTCTCCGGTCTTATCACCGGAAAGTAACGGTTGATTGTCATGATTTTCTGAATTAGAACGTTTTTGATTTTGTGAAGTTCTTTCCGAACCCCTTCCGTCGATGTCAAGACCTCGCTTGCGGAAGGCTTCCCTTCGGAGATTGATTTCGTCTTCCGGCAGAAGGGCATACCAATCGCTGGAACGGTAGATTTCCGAGTCGGCATCCGTCATAAAGATGATGCGTTCGGGCGAGAAGCAGCTCTCGTCACACGGTACGCCCAATGCCCGACAATAGGCTCGCTGCGCTTCCTCGATGGTCATGCCTATCGGCATACGAATGTCGATATGGAGTTTTTTGCGGGCAGAATACTCCAAATGCAGGAGCATTCCCTTCCAGGGATTTTTCTGCCCATTCTCGGGATTTCTCTGTTCATTCTCGGGATTTTGGTCTGCCGTCACAGCCTCATCCCCGTCATGATTTTCCACTGCAGCAGCTCTGTTTACATTCTCTGCACCAGAACCCCCGGCAGCAGCTCTGTTTCCAGTCTCATCATTAGAACCTCCAGCAGCAGCCGTTGCTCCTTGTTCTCCTGTATCATCAGGAATCAAATCGAGGGAATCCAGCAGCTTCGCCCGCTCCAAAGCCTTTTCTACGAGTTCCTTTTCGTCCACATCAATGGTGGTCTGAAAGAGGAAGCTTTCAGGGATGATGTTTGCCTGGCGGCGCTTATTATCCTTGAACTGGTAATAATGGGCACTGCGGAAGGGCAACTGGCTTTTGATGCGCTGCTGAGCCTTGGCAAGTGCTGCTGCATCATGATTGTTGATACTGCGGATGGGCTTTTCGCCTCGTATCTGCAATATCGCATCGTGTACCCAGGGGTAACGGATGGTTTTGTCGTACTCCGAGAGAGGCTGGGAAGTGATGCTCCCCTTATTGCCGCCCCGGAATCCATTGAAAGCGATACGGAATCGCTGATTTTCATTTTCTTTTTTCATCATTTATTTAGAAGTTTTAGTAATACTTGGGGGGTCATATAGAACCCACCACCCTTTTTATAAGTTTTAACACAAGTGGGGGGCATATAGAACCCACCACCCTTTTCACAAGTTTTAACGCAAGTGGGGGGTCATATAGAACCCACCACCCTTTTTGCAAGTTTTAACGCAAGTGGGGGGTCATATAGAACCCACCACCCTTTTTGCAAGATTTAACGAAAGCGAGGGGTATAAGTCTCGTTTCTTCATAGATTTTCTTCATCGGATTTCACGGATGAATCGGAGGCAATCTTGCTTATCGGATTACTCACGGATTTTCGCGGATATTTGGCCGCTGGCCAATGGCTGGCGCCCGAAATATGCTGCTATTGTTTTGTCACGCAGATTTCGCAGATGGCGCAGATTTTTCTTCGTGAGAGTTTTTTGTCCCACAGATTTCACAGATTTTCACAGATTTTTTTATAGAATCTCTGTGAATCGCTTTTGTCCGATCTCAGGGGGTATCTGCAACGACCGGACAGGTCGCATCCGCGAAAATCCGTGAGTAATCACCACAGCAGGAAACCTACGAATTAATTCCGTGTCATCCGATGAATAAAAAATTCATGTCATCCGATGAACAAAAAATCCAATGAATGAAACTAACAAGATTTAACCCTTATCGGAATAAGAACCCAAGAGGCGGAGGCGACTTCGGTCCAGGTCGTGGATAAAGCGGCGCCCCTTCTCTGTCCAGACGAGATACATCTGGGTTTTCACGCGAGATCCCGCATCAGCAGCACACCTGCCACAGCCCCCATAAACATCCTCCGTACCATATCTCGTACGGCTCTTAGCAAGACCCTGATGGGCATAGTGGGCATAGAGCAGATACTGACCGCTCTGGTAGTACTGCACATGGAGGGAACAGAGCGCACGGTTCAGTTCCTGGGCAGTCATCCCGAGTTCCTTGGCTATCTGAGTAGTGGTGAAACAGGAGATGGAGTCGAGCACATTGTCGGCATAGAAAGCCTTCGGCATCAGTCGGTCGATATCCCCTTCGAGCGAGAGAATCTCCTCGGCACTCTTCTGGATTTTCACCACCTGCTGCCCCACCTTCTCGTTGAGCTGCCTGATGCGCTCATCCTGTTCGGCGATGAGTTTCGTCTTCTCCTCGATGGTGCTCCTCAGCATGTTTTCGGTTTTCCGGAAGACGCTTTCCGCCTTTTGGCGCAGCTCCTCCTCCGTGTCGCCCTGGTTCACCGGGATATAACCGCCCGTCTTGCGTATCTGAGGTAGCACCACGGAGGTAACCCAGAGTTTGAATCGCTGGGCACTCTTCTTCTTAGAACCAAAGATGAGGGAGTAGAGTCCATTCTCATTCACGAAGATCATCAGTCGGTTCTGAATCACTTCTCTGCGGTGGCTATAGCTCACCCGGATCTTGGAGGCGATACAGTGTTTCACTGCATCATGTTCGTTAACGTGCTGATATACAGCCTGATTGGATCTGCAATACCCAAGCGCATCGCAAACATCCTTACTACAGAAAAGCGGTTCCCCCTTTTCATTAAGTATCGTACGTACCTGACCAAACTCAGGATTATCGAATACCATCACATGAATGGCATTGTTGAGCTCCACGGCCAGACTGCCGCGAGCAATAAAATGATATTTTGTCATAAGCTTTATTGAAATTTAATGTATTAATAATTCATGTTATTACAAATATGAAAACATAAAAGATATGTCATCACATTTTTTTATTTTGTATCAACCTTGTAAAAGAGCGGGTGGATACTCTCCGAAAATTCTGCCAACAAGGCATAACACGAAAAGCCCACGAACCTCAGAACTCGGCTTGTTCTGAAATCCGTGGGCAAAGGTACTGCGAAAAAATCAAAGCTATTTAGTACGTACTTGGTACGGTCGTACTACATAGTACTAAAAAAAAGTTGTCCGAACTATGAAAATCAGGCTGAAAAATCGAAAATCAGGCTCGATAAAGCAATAACCAGGCAGAAATCGAAAATCAGGCTCGATAAAGCTATAATCAGGATAGCTTATCTGAAAATCTCCTTGATCCGGTCGTCAAAGGCAGAAATGCTGGGCATCTGTCTGGCCCGATTGTATCCGCTTCTGAGCGAATTGGAATTCTTTCCCCAGAAGCCTCCCATCACCTGCCAGAGATTGTCTATCGCTAATGTGAATGCTATCTGATAAGCCAGATACCCCATCTCCGCCCACGACAGATTTACGGGAGCATAATGCTCGTCGAGAATATGGATATCGCGCAACGCATCCAGAATGCGCCTGCCTTTCGCACTCATAAGCACAGAATTGATAGAGGATGAATCAAAAGCTGAAGATGGAACTGGAGTCGAGGATGCACCAGAAGCTGAAGATGGAGCTGGAATCGAGGATGCACCAGAAACCGAAGATGTTGCAGATACAGAAGAAACGGCATAATCCGTTTGCTGATTGTTCTGAGACTGATTCTGCGGCTCATTCTGAGACTGAGGAGCATTCTGAGACTGCTGCTCGTTCTGAGACGGATTCTGCTGACCAGAAGGATAGTTGTGATTCACTACATTGCCGGTCAAGGTACCATAATTGGTAAAGGAACCACCGAAATGAATGTGGATGCCGCCCAGGGCATCGCTTGAAACCTGATTGTTTACTTGTGCGTTGTCATTCGTCATAATTGTATTATTTTTGATATAATGATTCATACTTTCTATAACCTGATTGATATTTTGAATACTTTTTACAAGTTCCGCTCTCATCTCCATCAGATATTCCTGAGTTTCGCTCCAGGATTCCAAAGTTATTCCTTCAGAAATATTTGGAACCGCAGGAGGGTCTGAACTGAAGGCAGAATACTCTGAACCAAAGGCAGGAGGGTCTGAACTGAAGGCAGGAGACTCTGAACTGAAGGCAGGAGACTCTGAACCAAAGGCTGGAAACTCTGAACAAAAGGCTGGAGACTCTGAACAAAAGGCTGGAGATGCAGAAGATAGAGAAGCATCTGGAAGTCCCTCAGAGAACCGGGAATCAACCGAAGGAGAAGAGGAAGAGGCAGATTTTTCGCGCAGCATTTGAGACTCCACTTCGTAAGCCTTCCACTGATGCTCATCAGCCACATCATAGAAGAACTGCCCGATGGTACCTGGCGCCCACGCATGCTCTATCAGCACCGCATAGAAATCCCACATGATCATCTCCATCGTAGTACCCTCGGAATCAAACACGAAAGGATCGCCCTGCACCATAATAGGATAGCAACCCATCAGCGAAGCGGAAGGCAGCAGATACTGTCCATCCATACTCTGACGGGCATGAATCGACTCGTCAATATGCTCAAACACAGCCTCATTACCGCCTGCAGCCTCGCCCGCCAAGGCCCAAGCCACACTCAACGCCAACAGACATTTCTTCTGCTCGCAACGCCTCTTGAGCGCTGCGTACTTCTTCACAATTCTGCGCAACAGCTCCTCCACCATACTATTGGTATGAGCCAATACTTCCTGCACCGAAGTGAAGATAAACCTGATGTCTAATTGTCGGTTCGTTAACGTAGTTATTTTATTGAAAACAGTTGTTGTATATCTGAAAGCGGTTATTTATACCGCACACAATATCTTAGGCTAATTTTCTGTGGCAAAGGTAATAATTATTTTTGAAATCAACAAACATATCAAGGATTTTTTTTGAAAAGATTCAATCCAATAAAAATCCCCCTTCACAGTATCGAGGCAAATCGGAAACTGCAGGGGGATATCAATATTAGGAAATCTTTCATTCAAGCTTTTATCCTACGAATAAGATTTCATTCAAGCTTTTTCATCCTACAGGAAGGCGATAGTAAGTCCCGCCATTACGATGCTCACCATCGACATGAGCTTGATGAGGATATTCAGCGAAGGACCGGAAGTATCCTTGAACGGATCGCCCACAGTATCGCCCACGATGGTAGCCTTGTGATGCTCGCTACCCTTGCCGCCGAAACTGCCCTCCTCGATCATCTTCTTCGCATTATCCCAGGCACCACCCGAATTAGACATGAACACAGCCAGCGTAAATCCGGCTGCCAATCCGCCAGTGAGCAGACCTAATACGCCCGCTACACCTAATACCAGCCCCACCACGATGGGTATCACGATGGCCAGCAGCGAAGGGATGATCATCTCCCGCTGGGCACTGCGCGTACTGATTTCCACACACCTGCCATAGTCGGGAGTAGCCTTGCCCTCCAGGATTCCCTTGATTTCACGGAACTGGCGGCGCACCTCCTGCACCATCGACTCCGCAGCCCTGCCCACGGCACCCATCGTGAGTCCACAGAACAGGAAGGCTGCCATCGCACCCAGGAAGGCTCCCACGAGCACCTTCGGATTGATCAGGTTTACCTGGAAGAAATTGATAAAGTCGATGGTTGAGGCATTCGCAGGGTCGAAGATATTTCCAGCCGCATCCACATACTGCTTTCCATTCTCCACCGCCCTGATCATGGCTATCTTGATTTCCTCTATATAAGAAGCCAACAGTGCCAAGGCCGTGAGAGCAGCAGACCCGATGGCAAATCCCTTTCCGGTAGCAGCAGTGGTGTTGCCCAAGGCATCCAGTGCATCCGTACGCTCTCTCACCTCCTTGCCTAACCCGCTCATTTCGGCATTACCGCCCGCATTGTCGGCGATAGGACCGTAAGCATCGGTGGCAAGGGTGATGCCCAACGTAGATAGCATGCCCACAGCTGCTATACCGATACCATAGAGACCGGTGCTGATAGACTTGGCTGAGAGCGACATATCAAATCCGTTGGCGCAGAGATAACTCAGCATGATGGCCACAGAAATGGTGACCACAGGTATCATCGTGGAAATCATTCCCGTACCGATACCCTTGATGATCACGGTGGCAGGACCCGTCTGCGAAGCCTCGGCTATCTTCTGCGTAGGCTTGTAACTCTGAGAGGTATAATACTCAGTGGCCTGACCGATGATGACACCAGCCACCAGTCCGCTGATCACAGAGAAGGAAAGTCCGAGCCAGTTTTCGATGCCCAAGAGATAGAGAATCACAAAGGTGGCCACGGCAATGAGCAGGGCACTCACATTGGTTCCTAATCCAAGCGAATGGAGCAAATCCTTCATAGAAGCACCCTCATTCGTACGTACCAGATAGATACCGATGAGGGAAAGGAAGATACCGATGGCAGCGATGATCATAGGAGCGATGACGGCACGCAACTGCATATCGCCGTTCATGGCAAATGCCGTAGCACCCAAGGCAGCCGTAGAGAGAATAGAGCCGCAATAACTCTCATAGAGGTCGGCTCCCATACCAGCCACATCGCCCACATTATCGCCCACATTGTCTGCGATGGTAGCAGGGTTGCGCGGATCGTCCTCCGGAATATTCGCCTCCACCTTGCCCACAAGGTCGGCACCCACATCGGCAGCCTTGGTATAGATACCGCCGCCCACACGGGCAAAGAGCGCCTGCGTGGAAGCACCCATACCAAAGGTAAGCATGGTAGTGGTGATGGTGACGAGGGCAGTGGATTCGCCCTGATATACGGCATTAAGAACAATAAACCAGATGGCGATATCGAGCAGTCCGAGTCCCACCACGACGAGTCCCATGACGGCACCGCTGCGGAAGGCTATCCTCAGTCCCTTGTCCAGTCCCGTACGCGCTCCATTGGCAGTACGTGCAGAGGCATAGGTAGCCGTTTTCATACCGAAGAAGCCAGCCAGTCCGGAGAAGAGACCGCCTGTAAGGAATGCGAAAGGCACCCATGGGTTCTGCACCTTGAGCACATAGGCCATGAAAGCGAAGATGATGGCGAGCACCGCAAAGACGATGGTTACCACCTTGTATTGCTGCTTGAGATAAGCCATAGCACCTTTTCTCACATGCATCGCAATCTCTTTCATTCTCTCGGTTCCCTCATCCTCTTTCATCATGCTGCAGAAGAAGAACCAGGCCATGCCCAATGCTACGATACTGGCTATCGGGATGAGCCAAAATACGGTTGGAATGTTGTTCATAATGGCATATTTATAGGGTTTCTAATTATCTTAATTTTAAAAGATTGACTGAGCCCACTTGAAAAGTCAGAGCACTATCAATTTGAAAGTTAAACAGCAAAAATAAGCCAAAAACAGGCTCGTAAATGCAATTTTGAATTGCCTTTTTTTATTGGACAGTAGTGAATTATGATAAATCGAGTTAC
>ULRP01054850.1_pt1 | contig 31082 bp, 27 predicted proteins | sample 1955521 | NCBI WGS metagenome assembly ULRP01 (sample SAMEA4835685, study PRJEB28245) | human gut metagenome | biome: gut microbiome; material: fecal sample | place: Denmark | collected 2008
CTTTATCGTGATAAGTGGAGTGAGTTTTATTACTCACTCCACTTATACTCTTTTTTTACTTATATTGAATACCCGAGATTTTCATCTTAATTGGGATGAATCTTGAGATATAATCTTCATATGAATATTTTGCATATGACTCATCAACACTCCGATATATCAAATCAAGCGGTACTGTAGCACCACCTGCAAGTGGTACAATTTCTGTGATGTCAATTCCGTAAAAATAATTCTTCTCAAGTCCAGTTGGATTAAGATTCTTATTCTTAATATCAAGACCTCGTAAAGAAGCACCGATTGTTACCCCTTCAACTTGTCCCAATAAACATGATGCCTCGATCATTGTTTTTTCAGGAATTGCATATGGAAGATATAATGTCTTTAAGAATAACTTCTTATCCTCACCAAATGTTAATGCATTTCCATTTAATCTTGCATTAATTTCAACATCCATGTATCCATTCCGATAGAGATCGTATTGAACAGTTGATGCGAGGTATGATGAACCAATAAGTTCACCTGTCTCATCTTCAGTAAGATCTCCATAGTTACATGAAAAGATGTAAGATGTCTTATCAACTGAATCAACACCATCAACAATTGTCCATCTCTCTGATGTAAGATGTAAGTGCTCATCAATCATGATTGGATCTTCACATATGATAGATGAATTTAAGACATATGGAAAAAACGGTACCATTGTTACTTCATGAGTTTCTGAATTCTCATGTTGTACCAATACAAAACCCTGATTTGTAATCATTGATATTCCCTCCTTTCTTCTATCCAATAATTCTTATCAATTCTGGATATATTCCATTGATTCCCTTAGTATTCTTAACATATTCTGATATTGCAGTTGCATTTACAAGGAATCCACCAAGAAGTACATTTGCAATGCAGTAATAAAAATATGGGAATGAATCAATTCCAATTGTTGCACCAATTCCGTATGCAGAAATCCACCTCTCGAAATAATACCGGAAGTTAAGATTATCCATTTTTGGATCAGACAAAGAAATGAATTTTACAAAATCATTGATGGTATTAACTTTTGCTGTAGAATACGTTGCATTACAAAGGTTGATCGTTGTTTCAGATGGATTGTTACATGTACCAGCAGCATATGAATTGACGACATCCTTATTTGTAACACCGATGATTTTCTCAAGGAAGAATCTTGCTACATAATAATTCGTTGCATCATATAAATCTTTCGTTAATGAAAGAGCGTATTCTCTGTTTAAGATACGCATTGACATCAACGAATAGATATTCGTAAATGCTTTGATGAATGTCGCATTTCTTGTAAAATACTTTGGTTTTGCAAAATATAACAACCCAACAAATGCAGATTCCAGCAGTGTATAGAGTTTCTTCATATCAATGGTAAGCTGTGGGCTCCCCTCTTTTGTCATAGAAGAAAATTCATTGATGAAGATGTATGCAGATGTCTTTCCACCGATATTTAATACAACGAATGGAAGTGCAATTGTAACATGATCATTTTTGTTATATACCAACTTAATTTTTCCGTCATCAAATGCTTTTAAAACCTGATCAGCAATCGGTGAAATATGCGCTTTTGAGATCTGGAGATACTGAGTTTCGAAATAGCTTTTATCCAAAACGGCTCCATTTTTAATTGCTTTTGCAATCTTACTCATTAACGTAGAGGACGCATTTAATTGCTGAAACATAGCTGAGTCAGATAGGCTCGCTTCTGTGAAATATTCCATTTTTTTCACCTCATTTCATTTATTTCATAGCATTAAGTCAATGTTTTTCTTAGGAAAAGTGTTAAAAAACATAGCTATAAAGCAGATTTAAAAGAAAGGATGTGAGAATTTTATGGCTTTGAAATCCTCAGAAGAATTCTTACGAACCGCTCTTACGAATAATACTTTTGATATTGATGCTTTGGACAAGGCTCTTCGGATATCACTTGATACATCATTCTCTTATCTTTATCGATTACAGAGAAATACGGTGATTTATGAAGAGCACTTTTTTACAACGGAAAATATCAAAGATCAGCCAGATTATGGTGATTTTTATTTGGACAAAAAAGAACGGGTTTGTATGAATATTCCATCCGAGTTGATATTAACAAATGCTCGGGAGAAGTATCGAAAGTCAGATTTATTCCGTGAAGAGATATCACTTGATACTTTAAAGAATAATCATGAAATCTTTGCTAAGTTTCCTGTTATTATTCTTGATAATAAAGTGCTGAAAGATTTCTCATTGCGGATTTATGATGATTATTTCACATTAATTACACCTTTTAAGAAGGACTATGTCTATACCACAGTTTTTAGTGATGAGAAGTGGAATTATGAACATATTGAGCATACATTATCCGTTCAGATCATTAATAATACTTTCTATGTAGATCTGGAAACAAATACGGGAATGTTGAAAAGGAATGGTTTTAATAATTCTTTTGATAGAATTGAAAATGATTACCTCATTGGTTCTGGAGTAAATCTTTCCACAAGATATACAGGAACTTTATTTGCTATCATCTTTAAAGGTGATGACAAACTTGGTTCACTGCCACAAGAAGTAATTAAAAACGAAGATGGTGATTATATCGTAAAATATGATAATGAGACACTTTCTGATTTATCATCATTTACAGGTAATATCACAGTTCGTTTTATGTTTTATAGATACCTATATCGTCATCTGAGTTATCACTATGATGGTACTGATATCAACACCGGACTGGTCAATGTAAGATCAAAAGATGATTCCCCTATGTCTGAATTATTCCTGATTTCAGATAAAAATGATAAATTGTATGGAATGCCAGTTCCTACAGAAAATTTGCTTATTTACAAAGAGGATCATGAATCTAACCAGGTAACTCATTTCAAAAATGATGATGTTCAAATAACTTACCCAAATATATATAGAGTAAGAAAAGACGTGAACCCAGATGATAAGCTTAGAGTTTATTATTTTTATATTCCACCATATGATCTTACATACAAGTACATGTATCAGTTTTATTATGCTTATTTAAAGCATAAATGGGAAGAGTTCTCACTTGAAAAGATCGTAAATATGATTTATTTCAGAGATTACGATTTTACGAATGATTCCATGTTAAAAGAACTTCCTGATTTTAAATCACATCATGTTGATGAGTTCGAGGATCCAGAAGGTTCGAGACGTGGACTATTTTATGAATGGGAACTTGATCCAAAGGATCGGTGGAAAACAAGGGAAGATCTTTTAAAGGAATATCAGGAAGCACATCCAGATGATATCATCATCGATGACAATATGACTGATGAAGAGAAAGCGGAATATCTTGAAAAGATGGCTCCAATTCGTCTGGAAGATTTTTATAAGACATTTGATTTCATTGTCAATCGTCAAATCACAGATTACACATATGATGAAATTGATTATATGAAATCTTATATCAATACATTACCACCTCTTGAATATAAAACTAAGAAGATCCAAGGATTCATTAAAGATAATTTCAATTGTCTGCATGATTACATCCTAGCACAAAAACAGGTTTCTTCAAAGTATGAATTTACACGAGATGAAGTATGTCTGGATGAACGATATACTGAGGTAAATAATTCTGGTGATAGACTTGTTGAACCATGCTATCGATTCACTATAGAAAAAGATAGTGAAGATGAAGTGTTGACTGCACGTATTTTTGTAGATGGTTTGTTTATATCAAATTTCATATATGAAAGATCTGGATACAATGATACATTATATCTTCCAGTTGATATGGTTCCAGATGATGCGAAATATTTTGAAATTGAGGTTTTTCCGTCAATTATTCAAAAGGAATCTGTTACATTCACAACAGAGAATCCTTCTGTTATGATTAATTTTGAATCTACCAATAGAATGGATCCGGCATTATCAGACCTATTCTTCTATACTGGAGATAGTCCGATCGCAGGCAAACTCCCAAAAGAGTATTTCCGATTAGAAGTTGTTTCCAGCGATTATAATTATCTGGAAGAACCTGCTAGATCTATTGATATATATCGTATTGTAAAAGGAAAAGCAAATGCTGGTTCTTATTATGATGCTGATGGACATTTTTACACGATCGAAGGTCAACGTGTATACGATAACGATATAAGTGTCGAAAAACTTATTGAAATGATCGATGATCATTCTGTCGAAGAGGATCATACTCTTGCGACAATAGATTCTGTTGAAATCAAACAGGATGAGAACTATATCACTTTTGATAAGGTGGTAAATGGTCAATCTATCATTGACCGTGAAAATAAGGGTGTAAACTTTACTATTTTACGTACCTTGAAAATCACAGCGATAAATGCAGATGTATTTGGAAAAGATGTGACAGTTGCAGTTGCAAAGAATCCATATTACTTTACGAAGACTGCACAAAATACATGTTTCCCAATCATTGACATTCATGTTGAAAATACGGATCATGTTGATGAATACACGAGAGTGTTTAGAGATGGACGTTTACGTTCAAGAAACCGTTATGACTTTAAAGAATTTGATGGTAAACTTCAGATTCGTACATTAGAGTCTCTGGAGAAACGATGCTCATTGTCAATCGATGTTACACCATATCGAAATCGATTAATTTATTACAAAAATGAAATTGATAGTGATTTGGTTAATATCAAAGATTACATCGATCGACCGTTTGATTTAAAGTATTTTGATGTATACTTAAATGGTCGAAAGTTATCCAGATTAAATGTATTTCCTATCTCTCCGTATGAATTCAAGTTATCGGGTACACATTCGGTTTACAATCTTGAAATTTATCAAAAAGATTCTGATTGGGAATACTTTGATATGACATTTGATGATTATTTCACATTGTCAAATCTCATTGATACAACTTTCATGGAGAAAATCTTAAAGAATGAATTAATCCATGACATTACTGGTGATATTGAGGGGAATGATAACATAGAAGCACAGGAACCGTGGTCAAGAGAAAATGACACATATACGATTCTCTTTTCTTTGTTCTTCTACAATACACTCGTATTACTCAAACATCTTGATCCTGAAATCAATCAGTTTGATAAGAATGAAATCATTGAAAAGTATGATCTGATTGATAAGATGTATCGGGTACAAAATGATAATGGTGAGGATGTGTATTTATTTAATCCTGACCTCTATTACAAACCAGATGATGTTCCTCCTGAAAATGAACGATGGAGAGTATTTTTACTTGGAAATCGCGATAAAGAGGAACTTGATATGGTTCCAGAAATAGATGAAAATGAATAAGAAGGTGGTGACTAAAATTATGAGTAAAAATACTGAGTCATTTACTCCTAATACCAGATTTGGTGCTACATTCTTGGACGTATTATTTAATAAAAGAGCTGTAAATGATGAGGTCATGCTTGACAAACAGGCAGGCGATCTTGTTTATAAGCGGAAAACTGATGGTCGTATCATGTGGTATAGCCAGGAGAATATACCGATCTATCAGTTTATGAGTCAGTTACGTTCAAGATCAGATGCTTATAATAATTATAAGTATCCTGATGAAGATAGCCCTGTGTACAGAGATTCATATTTGATGTCTTGTTTATTGGATGTAAAAGATTGGACTTTTGATAAGGCGGAAGATGAACTCGAAGGAACAGAGCATTCTCTTCTTAAGGGAGAAAAACTAAAAAACTGTTATCCAGATGCTTTCAGTGTATCACAGGATGCAAATGGATTTTTCATTCAGTTAAATATTACACCGAAAGATTTTGCATATATCCAGTTACTTAATTCAAGATATAATCTTGAATATGAGAACTATGTTGGAGAAGACGAACAGTCCCTTGCAAAAAAGAAACTTTTCAATGAGTTTAATTATGCTAGTGGACAGTTTAGCGTAAATTACACTATCACATGGTACGATTTATCTGGTGAAGTAATGGATACAGAAACAGCAGATGGATACGTTTGTGCAAATGAGTTGAGTTTTATTCCATACAAGAAAAGCAAAATTTACAAGAGGACTGTTGTAAACAGTGCTAAATTAACGATCAATTACATTTCAGCTCCAAAGTTGACAGAAGGTCTTGCGTTATGTACAACTCCGGCTGAGAAAACGATGATCAATGCGGTGAAAGATAATGAAGATTTGTCATTTCAGACAATGAATTTTACGTTTTTCATCACATCAACAGATGATAATTTATATCTTCCGAACTGGGTTAATCACTCAGAGATCATGCTCCTCATGGGCATTGAAGATATGGAAGCTGCAATGGATCGTGCTGCAGGTTCAGGTGGTGGAAATGGTGTTGTAACATCTGTTCATGAACCTGATGAAAAGACTTGGAAGCATACTGGTCTTTGGCTTGAAATGATGCGGAAATTTATTCCACCGTCAGAAGAGCATTACCTTGGATCTCCTACAACATTAGGAAAACTTGAAGATGAGATGAAAGGTATTGAACATGTTTATACCAAGTTCTCACTTGATAATAAATCTGTAAATGATTTCTATGTGGAAAAGACAGGCGAAATCAATATTGGAGAAGAGGAGGTTGGTGAACAATCATGAGTATTTTTAAGAAAACAAAAGCTTATGAGGTAGAAAATCTGACCGTCGTTGAACATGGTAAAACAAATGGGGTTTCACCAGATAATTTCATTGTTGAGAAGACTGGTGGTGAATCTCGAAAGATAAAACTTCCAGACAATGTGACGAAGATATACATCAATAATTAAGGAGGGATTATCAAATGAGTGACGTATTAAAAAATGGCAGATATATTGATGTCCCAATGTGGGGAAAAACAAAAAACGAAAAAGGTGAAGATGTTAAAGTAATGGCATTTCCAATAACAAGATATGCTAATGTTCTTGGAAGACCATCAGTCGTTAAAAATGCGAATGCTGTTGGTACTCCTGACTTTGCATTACTTAAAACATCAGAGATTACGATTCCTGATGAAGCGATTTTTAGTCGTGCTAATCAATCATGGTAAAAAAGAAAGAAGGTGTAAGATATGGTAGAAGTAGTAGAAGGTGGTCGTTTATACTTTCCTCCGGAAGATGAGAACCATCCGGATGATCGTAAAGTAATGCATCCAGAAACGGATGCACAACAGGTTATCATGGGAAATGGTCAGAAACTTGAGGAAGTTATGAAAACAGGTCGAATGATCGTTTCAACAGAACAGCCTACTGAGCCTTGTATCTGGGCAGAAACAAAAGAATCATATACTTTATAAACAACAAGGATCAGGTGAAGATTAATATTTCACCTGATCTTTTCAATTAAAAGGATGGTGAAATAATCATGAATAAAATATCAAAATTAATTCAGTTTCTGATCTTATTCCTTGTAGGTGGATCAGTTTATGTTATGATTGAACTCTTATGGAGAGGAAGATCATATCCGTCGATGTTTGTATTGGGTGGAATCTGTTTCTACCTGATTGGATTGATTAATGAGAAATATCCATGGGATATGCCTCTCATCAGTCAGATGTTCATATCATCAATTATTGTAACTACATTTGAATTCATATTCGGAGTAATTCTTAATATTATATTAAAACTTGGAATTTGGGATTACTCACAGATGCCATATAATTTATGTGGTCAGATATGCCTACTGTTTTCAATTTTATGGTTTTTATTATCTGCAGTAGCTATCGTACTTGATGATTTTATACGCTGGAAATGGTTTGGAGAAAAGAAACCAAAATACCATATATTTTATTCACACTGTGAAGATCTTCACAAAAATGATCAATAAATGATAAAAAAAGAACACAGAGGTTTCATTGATCTCTGTGCTCTTTTCTATTACTTTTATAATTCAATCAGTCGGATCTTATAATCGATTAAGGATTCATCCCTATTATTAAAGAACATATCAAACTCAATTTTGCAATCATTGGTAATATCTTTATACCACAAAAGCTCTATACATTCACCTTGATTCTGTATTTTATATTCCCCATTGATATTATTGACAAAATAAATTGTCCGCAAATAATCCGTGATGATTGGATAATCTGATTTGAGCCTTGTCTCAGAATTCTTTATATCTTTAATAGTTTTAAGAGATAATAAACATAATACAATTGAAAATACTGATACTGATATAGAGAAACTAAGTATAATTGGTATCACTTCTAAATCCTCCATTTTTGTTTAGTCTACATAATCTCTTATTCTTGAACCATCATAGTCAAATACGACATGATAGTTAATACGCTCTGGCATAGTTGAAGTGTCATAAGTTTTATAGCTAACATCATAACACATTTCTTTGTTTATTGTGTATGGAACACCAATCTGTTCTAACCAATTTATGTATGTATCAAAATCAGTTACATCATTTTTATCATCATTCTTTCCTGAAGTTCTTCCAATAAAATTCAAGACTGAACTGATGGCTAGTAGGATTAGTGCTACTGTTAAAAGTACATCACTCTCTAACATCTTTTTTTCTCCTTATACTTATTTCTTCTTTTGATCCATCTTTGATTTCAACAATTCATGTGACCGATATTCCAATACAAAAGATTGAAGTTTCGCAGGTTGAATTGGAAATTCAAAGTTTGGTTTTATGTTATTTTCATAAAACTCTTTTCCATATCCAAATTGATTCAAGAACTTTAATGCAAGATGTTCATCAAATCCTTTAAGTTCTTCTTGAATATCGAATCGTCCATGTCTTATCATTGCTGGATCAAGACGATCGATATGATTTGTTGTTGCAATATAAATCGTATTATCTGTGGAATATAATCCATCTAATATCTGAAATGCAAGGTTTTGATTTTCTTTCATTTTAGAGATATCTTCTGGATCTTTCTCTTTATCTGAAGTTCTGTCATAGAATGTCATATCGAAATCTTCAAATACTACAATCATCACACCGTCAACAGTATTTCGTGTAGCGATAATAGTATATATACTATCTGAAATAGATGATGGATCTAACATGATGATCGGCGCATTATTAAACATGCTTGAAATTCCACGAATCATTGCGCTTTTTCCACAACCAGGTTCACCATATAACAAAATACCAATCTTGTGTACTAACTGATGATCCCTATACCATTCTTTCGATTGACTCCATTCGGTAATTCCAGATATAATATTCGCTTTAACCTTATTATCTAAGGTCATTTTTCTGATGTCTGTTGGATTTACCTTTAATTCACAATGGAATGCACCAGAACGTATCACTCGGATTTTGTTGGTATTATTGATTTCTTTCTCCATGCATCGCACAAATTTTTCACGATTTTTATATCGATCTTTACCATAAAATAACAGTGATAACTCGAGTACGTTATTCTTGTCATTTTTGTATGATTGAACAAATATGCCACTCATGTTACGCATTTTTATGACATATTCAGTTCCAGGTGATAATACACAAAATGAATCACATTGCGTAAATAATCGATGTGCATCAAACTTCTTTCTACAGAGTCTTCTTAATGCAGCGTTGCATTGATCGAAACCGATATGTTGATCATCCACATGCAGGCGTAAACAGTTCTTTGAAATCAGATTGTCTCCTTTATCAATAAGAAATCCTAAAATTTTTATAATGTCCATTATATTTATCCTCCAGTTTTATAATGATATTAATAAGAACGTGAGATGTACTCTAATTTACAATTTCATATATAATATCATCATAGTAATTTCCTTGCTTATCTTTATGATAATCTTTTAGAATATGCTTGGTTCCACCATGTCTCTCTACGAAGTGATCATAAGATCTACATGCAGGGTTGGTACTTACAGCTCTCCAATATATACTGTGAAAATTATTAACCAATTCCTCCATTTTTTCAAATACTTCTTTTCCAACTATAGCATTACCTTTGTCAAATGAAAACAGTCCAAAATTATATACCTTTGAATCATACCAATTGACGTTATATGCCATGTAACCAATGAGTTTGTCAGAATCATTGACAATTGCATACTGGAATGTATATTGATCAGGGCAATCTGAAATCTGTGGTATCCATGTTCCAATTGATCCTGTCACATATAGCATATCATCGGTATAAAATGATTCTTGAAGTTTTCTCACGATTTCCTCTTTGTATAGAATTGCTGGTTTTAACATATCATTTCCTCCATTCCTATTTTATTATAACCTATAAAGATAATATATCATTCTAATTTAATTCATTAGACAAAAATATTAAAAGGAGGAATGAATATATGAATGCACAGAGTGTACGAAAGCGTATCATGTGTATCAATGGAAGATTCTATGATACAGGTACGTCAAATAAATCATTCTTGCAAGTAGCAAAGGATCTGAAAACTCTCGGTGTAAAGAATTGGTACTTTATGCTTGAGATCAAAGATCCTGCATTAATAAATGTCAATCCATATGCGACTGTAAAAGACACTGATGAGCCCGATCTTACCAAGGATCAGATTCAACGTGTCACAGTTGAATGTGTACACAATATCTGGTATTATTTACGAGAGATTGTTCGAATACCGTCTGCTGGTTCATCTGAAGGCGTACCATATATCGCAAACCGTGGAAATATTGCACAGACATGGTGCTTATTACACGGTCTCGATAGTTGGCTTTGCCTACCGCGTCAACAAGGAAAAACAAAGTCTGCATTAGCTGCACAGACATGGGCTTACTCATTTGGTACTGCTCATGCAACTTTTATCTTTATTAATAAAGATGGAGATAATGCAAAAACCAACTTAAGTGATTTTGCAGATATTATCAGCTATCTTCCTAAATATCTTCGTTATGAATTTATTATGGAAGAAGACGGAAAAATTACAAAGATGCGTAAGTCTGCTACAAAATTGGAGCATCCAGTTACTCACAATAAGATCATCGTTAAACCAAAAGCAACTTCTTATGAATCAGCTCTTGGTATTGGTCGAGGACTTTCTGCTCCATTCTTACATTTCGATGAGGTGGAATTTACACCGTACATCGATGTCATTGTAGAAAACTCAGTATCAACATTCGAAACATCTGCTCGAGTATCAAGAGAGAAAGGTGCTCTCTATGGTCGTATCTTCACATCGACGCCAGGTGATACTGATACAGATGCTGGTAGACGTGGTGAGATATTATTAAATAAAACTTGCAGGTGGGATGATCATTTCTATGATAGAGATATTGATGACTTGCGTGAGTTATCACAAGCGGATAATCGAAATGGAATATTCTATATGGAATATTCATATACACAGATAGGTCTTACAAATGAATGGTTTAAAGAGATTTCCAATAAGATCGGTAATATGATTACTGTTCGACGTGAGATCTTACTTCAAAGACTTCGTGGTTCGTCTAATTCTCCATATGACCGTGATGATTTGGATAAAATCATTGAGCTTGCAAAGAGACCAATTAAGAGTATATTACTGAATAAGTATTATCGTCTTGATATTTATGAAGAATTGAATAGAGGAATTCCGTATATTGTTGGTATTGACTGTTCAAACGGTACAAATGGTGACTCAAATGCTATAAGTGTTATCAATCCATATACAACGGCATTAGTTGCTGAATTTGAGTGCTCTTATGTTGGTGATATTGAATGGATGAAGTGTATCGTTGAATTAGTATCGAGATATATTCCAAGAGCAATTGTATGTATCGAGAGGAACCATACTGGTAATACCATCATTCAGTTACTTTTGAGATCAAAGATCGGTGGTCGAATTTACTTTGATAAGTTCAAAGAGATTGCTGATGAAAATATGGAAGATCTTGGAACGGTTGAATCTATCCTGAAGAAGAAAGCTCAAGAAAAAACACATTACGGTGTTTGGACAGGACCAAAATCACGAGATGCAATGTTTGCTATCTTAGCAGACCGAATCAAGTCTTACAAGGATTTATTTGTTGGACAAAACGTAACACGAGATATCACAAAACTTGTGTTAAAAGGTACAAAGATATTAGCTGTTGCACCAAACCATGATGATAGTATTATGTCATACTTGATTGCATTGTATGTATATTATCATGGAAATAACTTGGAAGCATTCGGTTTTAGTAAAGGGGATTCTTTATATCAAGATGAACTCAATAGTGGTCTTTATGTACCAGAAGAAATTGATATGAGTTCTCTTCCGGATTCTGTTTCTGATTTCGTTGAAGAAGAGATCAGTAATTCAAAGAAAGCATCATATGAAGATATCTATCGTGAGACTTTATTAAGAGAACAGCAAAAAGAACAGTTACTTCATAAGAAAGGACTCGTTCATAGTGACACTTATGAAAATACATTATTTGACAGTGATACTTATGATCTTGATGATAACCAAGATCTCAGTTTTCTTGATGAATTAAACTCAGTTGGTGATGGATCATTTGATCCTGGTGGAAATGACGATATCTTTGGTGTTTTCTAAAGATAAAAATGAGAGAGATGATTAAATTATCATCTCTCTCATATCTTTTTTTAGATTGTACCTCTTGCATACTTTGTTGCAATAAAATCAATATCACCCTTTGAATAGTCCTCTAATCCAAGAGTATGCATCATATCCCAAAGAGTATACTCTTTAACTGATTCGAAGAAAGCTTTCTTCTGAATATGCTCTTCATCAAGACCTGATTCAGTAAATGCATCAGTCTTGTTGATCATAATTCCAGTAAAGAGGGAAGGTACATATGGAACGCTTCCGGATTCACCGATAGCCTGAAGTTTCTTATCAATAGCAGACTCTGTGGTGAGAGTCTCATCATTTGCTAACGAATCTTCAAGTTCTTTGACATGTTCATCCTCAGCTTTTGTCTTTCTGATTTCATCCTGAACTGTCTCTTTGACATGTTCTTTGATAATATCAGAAACCTGATCATATCCCATATCATCAGTGATCTTATCAACAATCGTTTTACGATCGGATTCAGGCATTTCAATGTCTTCAAAATCTGTATCTTTCACTGATTCATAGAACTTCTTGAAATACTCATCTACTGATTCATTGACTGCGCTCATCATGTTCTCTGCACTCTTGCATCCTGAACCTGCTCTCTCTACAATGTATTTGTATGGAGAAAGTGATTTGCATTTTGTTTTCACAAATGACGTAACACCATTATCCAGTTCACATGCAGATGCAACCTTGTAAGAATCATCCATTGGGAGAGCATCTCTGTAAATCTTTGCAAAGATATCTGCTGTTGTAAGTTCCTTTGCCTCTTCTGATTTCTGACTAATTCTGTTTAACTTCGTAGAAGTCATATTCTTAAGTGCAGCCGCGTTCTTTTCAGCGATATCTTCGTGTTCCAACTTTTTGATGAAAGAAGATACTGACTGCTTGCTTTTATATAAGTTCATTTTAAATTCACTCCTTTACAAGTTTATTCATTTAAGAAAATGTCCATATCTTATATTTCTGGTTGAATGATGTTTATGATGACATTATTCTTATTGATTACCAGAATATCCGGTACGAACTTTCTTCGTTGTTCCTTTGACAAGTTATCAAGACCAATGAACTCATTACTGATTGACTGGTATTCTGTTGGATAATTGTTGATTCTAGTAAAGACAATATGATCAACGTAAGCAAAATCAGTCTCTACACTTCGGATGAGATTTGAGATATACAAATCATTTGTTCCATCCGAATTGATGGTCTCAATATAATTCTTGATATATTCTTTGAGTTCTTCGGTACAAGTGAATTCATCAACACCAGCTATCAGAGTAATCGTAAGTTCGATAGAGATATTGTTCGTATCGATGAGTTCACTATCTCTATCATTTCCAATCATGAAGTTTGTGCTCTTTCCATAACTGTTATAGAACTTTGCATCAATTCCCATACCACCAAGATATCTACGCGCTTCCTGAAGAATTGCGTAATTTCCAAGGAATGTATCCATAAAGTACTGGAATTTTCCAATATCATCAGATAATAATGGATCTGTGATTGTCATTCCTTCATCCTTATAAGCAAGGATAGAATACTTTAGAAGTGGGATCTCACTGATTGTACAATCCATAGCATTTACACCATGGGATCTGAAATCTTTGTATGTAATAACACTACGCATCATATCAAGCGGTTTGATGAAAGTGATTGGATCATCTTGTGTATTGTATATATTCGTCCAGATGTATCCATTATACTTATCGGTATATTTAGTGAACTCGTTATTTGTTGTATGTGCAATATCTGTATAGTCCCTGAATAACGTGGTGATCTTCACATTTGCACCATCAATTGGAAGCAGAATGGAGTCATTTTCATTGATGTTAATAATTCCTTCATCAAAATAATTGCCACATTCTTCACAATAATATTTTTTATTTTCATTCACAAAATTTGCTGAATTTAAAACTTCAGCACCACAATGTGGACAAATATGAATTGGTCTGAATGTATTTGATGATGTGATGTAATCATCGGTATGAAGTTCTGCTTCAAATACATAGTGATCATTCAAATCTTTATCCCGTGTAGGGATCATTTCCATGTATCCAGCTTCACTACCATCAGCATTTAAGAATGTAAGGATAATCCTCAAATCATTATTAGAAAGAAGATCTTTCTTAAAGTTTGACAATGATGGTTTTGAATCATCATGTAAAATAAACTGATCTGGATTCTCTGGATCATATATTGTCGTAATATATGGGTGATCTTTGTCAGCATCGATGGACGGCATAATTTCAAGTTTGAAATTATATTTCTTATCTTTTGAAATATCTCTTGACACATCAAGGTGATATGTGATAAACTGGCAAAATGCGTCATCATCATTTTCTTTCACAAAGTTTAACTCTGCATTTTTCGAGATGAATGTCTGGAAGTATGAGATCAATCCACTCGTTTCTGTAATTGTCATAATGAATGGATTTGTAAACATAAACTTCTTTTCATTTTCAAAATTCTCGAAATCAGTATCAAATACCATGATCCTGTTATCAATCTTATTAGCACGCTTATAATCATTAATCGTATATTCATAAAGATAATCTTCAAATGTAAGGTTTGGCTTATCATTCTCTGTTTTATAGGTTTCATAATATTTGAAGTAATTCACCCTGGTTTCATTTTCTTTTGCTTCATCCATGATAAAATCAAATGTTCGGTCTACAGAATCACGATATGTGTGTTTTACAGAACCTTCAACGATCTTATCTGCCATTTCTTTTGAAGTAATTGATGGGTGATTCTCATTATCAACCATTCCTGTTGATAAGTAATAGTCGTAATTACCAGTGTCATGATTCAACTTCCAATAAGATGCATCAGATGCTCGTACTGTTTTTGTCGTAATTTTTACTTTCAGTTTTTCAACTGTAATATCCATTTCTTCTTGTCGTTCACCATTGGATGTAAAGTAATGACCTTCTTCATCATAATATTCACCATCACCATCCACTGGGTAATAGAATAATGGGACTAGATACAAATCATCCTGCTTGTAACCAAAGAGATAACCTGGATCCAGATTGTAAAATCCACCATCTTTATGCTCAAACTCAAGAATATTGGTATCCATAGTCAGGGTATTCGTTGGATAAATATAATCTCCATTTTTGATATACATGAATGCTGAGAATAAAAGTTCAACAGCATCATTTCTCTTTTTAAAGAATTTAACAGAGCTCTTATAACGATACTTGTAGTTATCAAAGTATGTCTGAAGGTCGTTCTCTGTTGTAAGAGCATTCGCTGTCGTATAACCTTCAACAGTAAGTCTCTGTAATCCTTCAATAGATAATCTTTCTTTACCTCCAGTTGCAGAACCAATTGCTTTTGCAGCAATCATCCAGCTATTCTGATACTCGTATCGATCACCCTTTGATACTACAAAATCATTACCATCATAGTACTCAAAGTTTCCATCTTCACCAAGAGTTGTATAAACAGTGATCATTAATTCAGAATTGAATTTCGGCTGAAAATACGCATCTTTTGTGGTAAATGATAATTCAATGGTATTATCATCGATTGGTTTAAAATAACAGAAAGGTTTCTTTTCAGGTAACGAGTATCTGACCTTTGTTTCCAGCTGTGTGGTAAAGTCAGTATCCGATGGTGATTTATACATAACATCAAATCCAAGTAATTTTCCATTATACGGAATTGTAATTACCGGATAATTGAGTGTCGCATTATCAACGATTGATTCATAGATAACAGTCCTCTCGTACTGACTCATAGTTACAGTCAGTGCGATAACCCCCTGATACTGCTTTAATTTTACATATGGATCTTTCTTTTTCGATACAGAGTTCTTATAGTCGTCCATAAGATACTTTGCAGAGTATGTCCATACACCTTTCGACTCTCTATACATTGCACGAATCTCAATGTCATAATCGAGAGTAAATGTTTTTCCCTCCACATCAACCGTTGTATCACGATCAATGTAGAAATATTTATACTTCTTTCCAGGTTTTGTGATGAAGTTATCTTTGATATCTTCTTCTGGAATTGCTAATACGAAATCACATTCAGACGCTTCAGCAAACGCATTTGTAAGCTGAAAGATCGAAGCATTTGAATAAATAGATGATTCCATCTTCGCTCTACTTGGGAATGATTCTGCAATCAAAGAGGATCCTGTATTAAACGCATCTTCAGTGATTGTTCCAATAAGTTCAGCAATCATTCCGGTCTGTCCTGTTACCAGACTTTCTTGATCCATGTCTGGAAAATACGTTGGCATAATATGATCAGCAACTAATTCTTTGACAGAGTAGTTGTCGACATAGTCGCGGTTTATTGTTTCTATTGATTCAGCCACGTTAATTTCCTCCTTTAATATAAATTCGGACCAGGTCTAAATCGAAGTTTAAAGATAATACCAGATCCGTAATTCTTTCCATTTGAGTCAACATCCTTGATCATTTCAATGAACGGAGCATCAACCCATGTTGTTCCAGCACGACCATAATTATTATTAAAGATCGGAATATATTGAGCCTGCTTAACAGCCCCAGATTTAAAGGTGTTCATGTTAATTTCTGTAAGCTCTGCTGGATTCCATTCCTCTCTCCATGAATACGCATATGTGATACTAAAATCAGGCTTTGATAGCACAGTTCCAGCATCCCATGATAATGAAGAATATGGTACATTGATTGGAAATACTCCATAATATTTTGACCAATATAGAACGGTCTCACCATCTTCTGCAGTAACAATGATATTCACTGAACATGCATAATCAATGATCTTCTTCCAGATGTATGTAACCTTTGGATCCCATACTCCATGGTAAACATTTGAAATGTACTGGATCCACATCTTATGAAGTGCTAAAATATCCAGATCTCTAGTATCCGTATATTTAATATCGAATGTACCTGCAACAAGGGAATCAAAAATTCCCTTACCAAGCATTATACTATAATTCTGATAGTTCTTGCCGTAATCAGCATATTTAATACTCTCATCATTCAAACTAAAGCTGGATGCTTTATTCGATAAAAGCATTAAAAAATCACTCGTGCCACCAGAATTTTTTACAAGTTGCTTAACTAAATCTTTCTTTTGCATCCATTTGTATTTAAAGAAAGCATCTTTTGCAACGACACTATTTAAATCATCACCACTACTAGATAATATGTTAAGGTCAGGTCTTGTAAAGAAGATGTGCATAAAACCTTTTGTCAATACATCATCTGGAAGGGCTTTCTTAAACCGATTATAATATGTGATATTATAATTAAAATTATCACGTAATGTCCGTACATTACGATCTTCTGACTTATAGATATTTGCAACATCTTCTTTTGTAAGCGGCTCTATCCAATAATCATATCTGTATGCAGGACTTTTCTTACTATTATTGACATGCTTAGCTACTGGAAAATTACTTGCGTTTTGAATAATGTCAGGATGTCTAATTTTAATCTTCGGTTCAATTGACTTTGCAGAGTGATAAAGATCGACCCTACCTGCAGCTTTCACCTTATTCTTTGCAATTGTCTCTTCAGCTGGTTCTTCAACTACTTTGAAAGACGCACTCGATTTATAATTGCTAATTTCTGATGATGTGAGTGTAGAATCATCAGTATTTTTTACAGTTGATGTCGTCGTAGTCTTTTTACTCTTACTTTTTTTTGATTTAGACTTAGACGATCTCCTTGCAGCAAACATCATTACTTCTGGATGAGGATTAGTATTTCGCAACTCCTCAATTTTATTTCGATCAAGTACACCGTCTGTAAGAACTGTGGTAAATCGGAAACCATCTATAATAAGATTTGCAAAGTTATTCCGATTCGTCTTATATATAACATATCCTGATTTCCAGTTGTTATCCTCTTTATATCCAACTTCTACCCAGATATTTGATTTTTGATCACGGCGAAATCCATCCAAAGATATCATCAAAGTATCATCTATATTTGCTCGGTATAAGATATTTCCATTTGGTTTATCAAATACATCAAGACCAACTTTCGTTAAGTTCACAACGGATGTCTTCGCTGCATCTGACTTTTCAAAGTATGGTTTTCCTGATCGCTCATCATAAGCTGCATATAATTTGTCATCATTTAAACCAATTATATATTTTCCATTTTCAGTATCAATAATATCATATTCACTGAAAATGATATCTCCATTAAAATATGTGGAGATATCTTCATCAAAATCTTGCCGAACTGGGATTTGATAAGTCCCTTTTGAACGGGTAAATTTATGATACATATTTTATTTTCACCTCACTTTATTACTAAAGCCTGTTACTATACTGTTTTTCGAGAGGTTTTCGATGGAAAATTTATTTATATATTATTTTCAAGTAGTAAATAGATGAAAGGAGATGTCAATAATGTCACTAAACATTAAGGCAGTAACGACTACCATAAAGCAGGTTGCAGATATTGCGATGAGTAATTCTGGTCAGAAATTTATCTGTGGAACCTACTCGAATGGTAAACCAAGATCAGTTGTTGATGCGATGAGAGATGAATTCGTATCACCAGAAGATCGTGCAAATTGGGATAAGAAAAAAAAGAAAAAGAAGAAAAATAAGAAGAAAAAAAAGAAACCACAAAATGCAGATATCTTCAGATTCTAAAAAAGAAAAGAAGCGATCATATTTGAATCGCTTCTTTTTTTGTTGAAAAAATGAGAGAGCATGAATTCATGCTCTCTCATTATAAGTTAGATGCTTCTCTTTGGAATGATATGGACAATGTCTTTCGCACTAATGACATCTACCAATATAAACAGAGTTTCAGCATCAATTGGTAGAGAGTAGATTATTTTAAGCACTTTCTTTTCGCTTACATTTTTGACGAGTGTTTCTTTTTGTGATGATGTAATTTCAATGCCTGCAGAAGTAAGTTTGTTATTTATCAATTCCATAATATTTGGATATGATTTGCGGGCATTATCGATTTTGCTTTTAACACACATCTTATTTTTTCTCTACCTTTCTTTTTTTATTAACTTTAAAGTTTAATCTCAGGTTTAAATAAATTTAAAGTATCAAAACTCGGATTAACATACTTAAATTTAACTTCTGGAAAATTCGGATTATCATTTTCTTCTGTGACCTTATAGAGTTTCCCATGAGATACTGCATAAAAATCACTGTGAAATCTAAGTAATGGATTGTATTTATAATTGAAGTACATCTTATCAATATATGGAAGATTTGCATCACCAAATACAAATGTATATTTCCTCTGCACTTTATTACTGCAATCATCATTAAATCCTAAACAATCAATGATACTTTTCATTGGCGTTTCATAATTGAATATGAGTGATTTTTCAACAGCAAATGGTCTCGACGTATCAACTGATATTAATATCTCATGTTCCAGTGTAATCAATTGTACATTCGGGGTTATGCATATAGACTTTCTGTCTTCTGTCCAAAGCAACTTATCTTTTGATGATCTGATATTTTTCATAAAGTCACATTCTTTAATATATACTCCAGATCTTGTTTTTATAATATAAGCTGAATAATTGATTGGGAATGCATCGATTTTATTTAACCAAGTATTCATGATATACTCATACTTTGGATTCTGAGTTTTATCAATAGGATCATGAAATGCTACAAACTCACTTTCATATTCGTAGTTTGTGATATATCTTTTAATATCATCTAAATCGTCAAATCCTTTGTAATAATACAACGAATAATAGCATCTAGCTCTAAAGTTGACATACTTGCCTGGATGTATTCCAACTAATGGCGTTTCAGTTTTTGTTACAACCAATTTGTCCATTTATTATCCTCCTTGAATAAAAAAAATAAAGAATCATGAAAATGACTCCTAGTTTATTATCGCTAGGAGTCAGAATCATTTTATTCACCGAACGTACCGTCAGCGATCTCTGCATCAACTGCTTCTTTATATCTAAGGAGAGGTCTCATATCAACATCCTCCTTAAACATTGGATCATAGAAACCAGGCTGATCTCTATCTGTAATAAGCAGATTTGTAAACTGTCTGCCCAACTGTTCGAATGACATACCTGTTGTAACAGATGCATTGTTTTCTGTAACCTTTGATACACCGTAGAATTTATACTGAGGAAGTTTGCGTTTACCAAAGTTTGGTCTTCGCATAACATTATCAGGTTTTCTACAGATACGGTTCAGGATGAATTCTGCACCAGAAATTGGTACATCAAGTTTACCTTCAACAAACAAATCAAGTACCTTCTGACTGATTGAATCAATCGTGACGTCATCCATATCCTTTCTATTCTCAGAATCAAGGATGGATATAAGGTCATAGTATGGTTTTGTCAAAGGATTATTGTTGATCGAAATCTCAAAGATTGGCTGATCTTCATCAATTTCTTTCAATGGTAAATAACCATTGAATTGATCAAGTAGCACGGATGTTTCTGATCGGATGAAGATATTCTTATCATTCTTTACAGAAACCTCTTGGCTTTCACCAGTTTTTGTATTGATAAGATAAAACCGTCCAGTCTCGATGTATGTATTATACGTTGAGTTTGGATCAAGTTCTTCAACTTTCTTAACTTCATCTGGGTTAATATAGATGGATATGTCTTTTGTTGATTTAGCTCCATCAAGAACTCTGATCTCTTCACCTTCCAGCTTGAAGTATTTATCAAAGTTATCAGAAAATTCGATACGTTCTGATGCAGTAACAAGGAGGTGTTTTGTTGAAAGGGTTTTCTGTTCAACATCTTTCGACCACTGCTCTGTAATGAAAACACCAAAACCATGTGCGATATCATAGTTATAGTTGATAATCTCACCAACACATGTTGGACATACATGGTTCTCACCACAACAACATGTAACAACAGATCTTGCTTTAACTGTTTTACCTACAAGTGATCGATCTTTCCAATCAATCAACTTGAAATCATCCATAACCTCGTCATAGATATATTTTCCACGAAGTAGTCTAAGATGAGCCGGTGTCTTAATCTGGTAATTTACAGTATGTCTGGTTCCACAATCAATATGTGATGTAGAAATTTCCAAACTTCTTGTTGCAAGGTTAAGAGTTTTACAGAAATATCCAACTTTACCCATATCCTTGTTATTTACAAGAAGTGGCTTACGAGCACCCAATCCATCAATGTAAATATAGGATGGTCGATCCAATCCATTGATCAAGAAGCTGTTATTAATCGGATATGTAACAACTTCATTATCAAGAGTAGGTCTCATACCAACCATGATCATAAATTCAACAAGCTGCTTTGATTTCATGCCTGTACCAGATCTAATCAAAACAGACAATGCATTATCACGGTCATTTCGTAATTTAGAAACTAAACGATTCTCAATTGTTTTTAACCGTTCCTCAATTTCAATTGGTTGCATTTCACTTGCATCGAATTTTGACTCCATCATTTCACGATACTCTGGATCATCATACATCTTCTGGAATGTACGTTCATCATAATGCAATCCCATGATCACAGAGAAATCAATACTGATTCCACTGATAAGTGCAGTAACCTTTGCACTGTATTTGTTGATATCACCATCTTTGATGTTGTTCTTTCTCAAAATGGTGAGGATCTTATTGTCAACAAAGTCATTTACCTTTGGTGTCATTTCCTCTTCCAAAATGTAACTTGAATCCATAAATTCGAGATCATTGATCAACGAAAATGGGTACCAAATGCAAATATTGTATAAAAAACAACGAAGTGATACTTCGTGCGTTTCTTTCTCATCTTTATAAAATTTAAACTTGATAGGGTATTCCCTACATTCTTCAATATCGATACAACCACGTACGATATTCTGAATACGTTCGACAAAGTTCATGTATTCTTTTGGACTCTCTGTATATTTATCAATAATATACAGATCGTTGACATATTCTTTCAGTTCAGGAATAGTTTTTATTCTTGGAACTTCATGCTGTATATCCAATTCTTATTCCTCCTTTTTCTCATAAAAATGAGAAAGAGTTACGATTATAAAGTCGTAACTCTTTCGTTTAATCAATTCATGCTATCATACAGGAATGATTTCGTGAGCTGATCATTGAACGATACTAAGGTATCAGTATCTGTTGTACAGAATGTAAATGACGCAATGATTCCATTCGTCATCTCAGCAAGCAGATACTTAGCCCACACAGCAGCATAATCATGCGGATCTGAAATGAATCTCTCGTCAATGTTCATATGGATACAACTTGATCCGAGATCCTTTAAGATATTGATAGTCTTTGATACAGCAAAGTCAACTGTCTTGTTGAACTCATCCATATCTTTCTTCTTAAGCTTCTTGAGACTCTTGTCACTCTTAATCAGGCAGATAACGACATCGAAGACCTTTGAAGAGCATGTGACATTCTTTCTGATAGAGTCTGTGAAAAGAACCACATTCGGGATCTTTACAACAAACATATCTGGGATCTGATCTGTTGATTCAGACCACTTGTTTACACGCTTTAACATCTTCTCCGGGAACTTGTTCAGAATCATTTCGATGTTTGATCTGCTGTATAACGGTTCCATATCTGGTGAAGCACCGTTTAAGATATCTCCGAAATCACTAGCCGGAACCATGATGAGCATTGTCTGCTTGATCTCTCCATTCTTTAATGCATTCTCATATACAGACCATGCTGTCTGTGCATATGATGTTGTTGCGGTGATCTTCTTAACACCTGGAACTGAGTTCTCAGCTGCCTCAGTTACGGATACTGGAACAACGCTTGATAACGCAGTACAAACGATTCCGTTAACACTTTCTTCTGTTACCTCAGATAACTTCTTGTCTTCACCTTTTAATGATACCAGAATCTTTTTCTGGTTCTCTTTCAGCATTTTGCCGAAGTTTGGTAATTTGTTCTTTTTAGACATTTTTAACGTCCTCCTTTTTCATTTCAATTTATTTCTTGGTTTAGGTAGAAATAACTATCTAAACTAAAGTGTCCGCAAATAATTTTGTAAAAATATTGAATGTGTTATAAGTTCCAAATGGACTCTCACTGATCATACTTGAATGAATTGTGTTATACATTACTTCGAGTGATTCTCTCACATCTTTTTCAAATGGAACTACTAACAAATTTTTTGTTGCCTCCATAAACCTGTCATTTATCTGATCACATTCATAAGTAATAAGTGAATCTTCATGATATGTCGTGACAAAATCAAATGATTCATTTCCATCAGTTAATACATTCATGAATAACATCTTATCTTTATGAGTATTCTCAAACAAGGGAAGATATAACTCATCTACATTCTTTTTTGTCATAACGAATGCATCGTTACCTCTTGTTTGTCGAAATAACTTTGCGTATGTCTTATTTTCTGTATACGCATATAGTTCGGGTTTTGGTGGCAAATTTCCATATGGATCATGTGTTAACTTATAAAACAGAAAGATATTCCTTTTACATCCCATGTCATCCGTTTAACCCCATCACCTGAGAAAAATCATTTTCTCGTTCTGCATTCATTGCCTCTTGTTCAAGCATTGGTGCATACTCTGACAATTGTTTCATGTTCAGATATTTTGTATTTCCTTTTCTTAAATTTTTCACCACCTTTTTAAGTTTCTTACATGCTTCTTTACGTTCTTCATAACTGATTGATGGATCATTATTTACTACTTCATACACCTGAAGATACTGTTCGATACAACTTGCGATATAATTTAAACATCGCATCGTAACAACACATCCATCAGGTATCTCGTCTGGATCATAATCTTTTGCCATGACAATTATCTCCTTTCTAAATTCATCCAATAAATAATATATAAGTAAAAACAAAAATACGATTCTGGGTAAAAAAGATAGAGTAACACAAAGTGTTACTCTATCTTCATATTATTATTCACCAACCATTGCATCTACAGAGATGTCATATAAAACTGATTCAAGGGTTAACTTATCACCAGTTTCTTTTACTTCTCCAACTTTAGGCAACTCTTTTGCCCACTTCTCGAGAGATCTCATGTATCTCCGTTTCCAATTTGTATAGTTCTTTTCCGGAAGTCCATCAATGATTTTAAATCTCGGTGCTACCACATAGATTCCAATTCGGTGATCTTCTTCCATAGTTTTCTTTGTCCATCCCTCTGGTACATTCGGTAAATCGTAATCTTTATCAAATACAATACGTGCACCTGAATAAAGCTTTCCATATCGGATACCATCACGGTAACGATCATCTTTTCTTCTTGCAGAAGGGTGTCCTGAACATGACGCGATTGTCTTGTATCCTTTTTCATTTAACATCTTAATGATCGGTTTGATATCATCATCAATGTTTGGATTGTGCTCAGAATCGGCACCTTCTGTAAACATCTCATTTTCACCTGAACTGAAGAACTCGCTCTGAGCGGATTCAGCTACATAGAAATCACCATTATTTTTGGCGTAATCATTGATGCCAGCATCTCTTGATAACTTAGCGATTTCATCCATCCCGGATTCAAGATAGCTACGTTCAGCAGACGACATTGCTGTAGGATCTACATCCTCTGTCATAACATCAGCTTTTTCTGAATCAACGCTCTCTGTGTATGGTTTACCGATTTCTACATCAGCAAAATATGATTCCATGGATCCACTATCAAGAGATGATAATGTATCAGATGCTGATTCAGTGACTGCTTTCTGCTTTGACTTCATCTCATTTGCCTGTTTTATGATACGATCAGCAGTATCCTCCATAGTTGAAATAGATCCAACGATTTTCTGCTTATACATGTTAAGCATCTCTGGAGTAAATCCCTTTTCTTTATATGTTTCTTTGATACCACGTAACACTCTGACCTTATCATTAATATTAGTGATAAGTCGATTCCACTTTGTGTTTGAGTGAACAGACATCCCACCTCTTGTTCCAATGGTGGCAACACTAACGGCTGTTTTGAGTGCAATATCATATAACGTAAGGACAAGTGTCTGAAGAACAACGATGACTTCATCAAGGATAACACCGAATACAATTCCAGCAACTCCACTGTCAATTCTCTGAATTTCAGCTTTTGTTCTTGAAATTGCAACTTTTGCAGTCTTTGCATATTTCATTGCTTCATCGTAATTCTTATGAAACATTGCAGTTTTTGCCTGCTTGATTGAATCTTTGTAAACTTTTGATGCAGTCTTGAATTTATTGCGAATATCTGTATTCGCACCTTCTGTAAATTCTTCATCATCACTCATATTTGCAAGTTCATCCCGATAAGATTCGACGATAGCTTCAATCTTTTTTACCTCTTCAATTTCTTCAGGTGTTGCTGGAGCTTCCTCCGGATTTGTAACTCCTGGATTCATCGGATCATCTGCTGGTGGGATATTATCTGGTAATTCCACATTGTTATTGGAATCATCTGTATTTGTTAATTTAAGAGCTGCGTATTCATTGTCAACGCTCTCAACAGTCGGTGCTTTTGCAAGCACTTCACTGACTGGAGTCACAGGAAGCATTGCTCCAACTGCAGCTCCAGTTTCTTCAAATTTAGCCATATCTAGTATCTCCTTTCTATATAATACCTTAACCAAATGTATTTTTAATACAAGTGATTATTCTTGAATTCATTCATATTTCTCAAAAAATCAGATCTTCACATATTCAATATGTGTACCTGTATGTAATGCATATTGTACTTCATATGTGGTTCCTGTCCCAATTGTTCCATCAGGCTTTTTGATGACATATACAACATCTGCCCAGTCAATATTCTTATATGCCTGAATTATAAGATGATCAAAATCTTTATCAGGTTCTGATTTCACATACCGTACATTTTCATTACCGATTTTACATGCTAATTTCTCACCATATTCTCTTATTTTTTCTTCTTGAGATAAAGAACCTATTACAAATGCTTTTAAATCATTATCCATATCTATTTTCATAATTCACCTTTACCAATAAAAAAAGACAGGGTCGATTAAAACCCTGCCTTTTCATAATTATTTCTTCTTACGAACTACTTTAAATCCAGTGACAATGTCACCAGATGGTGTCTTAACCATTTTCTCTGCTTTCGCAACTCTTGTTGTTACTGGAACATCTTTCAACTTGATCTCAACTGGATCACCCTTCTTTCGATATACAATAACCGAATCCTGAACAGATACAAATCCAACACCAACCAGATATTCATTTGAATCTAATCCAATCAGTGATAATGGCTCATCTTTTCTGTTCATGAGTGGGAGTAATCTTCCTTCTGTCATTTTAAGACGTCCAGCTGATGTGATATAAAGGATCTTATCACAACCGCTTTCTAAGAAGTCAATACCAACAACTTTTTCGTTTGAACGCAAACTGATCAGTTTCAATCCTCTTGCATCCTTTGATTGTCTCTTGATATCACCTGACCGTAACCGGATACCATCACCGAAGTTTGTGTAAATGATAAATTCCTCATCACCTGCAGGAATTGCAGCAATAAGTGCGTCATCATCTGTCAATGAGATTGACTCTTTGAAATCTTTGATCTTTGCAAATTCAGATGCTTTCACACGTTTACCAACACCATTCTCAGTAATAAGAATGATGTCACCTGTGGACTCATCAAGATCTTTCTCATTGATAATAGAAATTGGCGTTCCTTTCGATTTAAAGTATCTGGTCAAGTCAACACCAATATCGTCAATATCCATATCTGGAATTGATGATACACCAACTCTTGTAATTCTTCCCTGTGAATCAAAGATCAGTAAATTATCTCGGTTTGAAATCATTGTCACAATAACCTGTGATGTGTTACCAACCATACCAATAGATGGAGAATCATTCAGATTGATCTTCTTGATATATCCATCCTTACTGATTCCAATCAAATGCATAGTGTTTGGGATCTTCTCTTTGATCTTTCCTGCTTTTACAACCTGAGATCTTCTCGGACCACAGAATTCTTTGATTGCATATTCAAGCTGTTCAATGATAATAGCATCAACAGCATCATCATCTTCAATAATCCTGGTATAGTCATTGATATCTTTTTCAAGAGTTACTTTTGCATCTTTGTACTCCTGATAAGCTTTCTTTGAATACTGGTAAGTCCTCATATTAGACAGGGTTTTTGCCTGTAAAGACGTGATACCATATTCATCAATGAATGCTTTTTCCATTGATTCTTTATCAGGTGAATTTTTTGCAATCTTGATTGTTTTTGCAAGATTCTCACCATTTAACACGAATAAGAATACATCATTCATATGGTGATTTGAGAGAGCTTCCATGAGCTTCTTGTTATAGATAGCTCTTACACATTCTCTTCGATACTCAATCCACTCAAGGAGTAACTCTTTCGTTCCAAAAACTCGCGACTGTAAATCTTCAATACAACGAATCTCTACAGGATAAGTTTTCTTGAGATTTGTCCTCTTCTTAAGAAGAAGATTGATAAACTCGTCTGGGTTAACATCTTTCTTCAACAGGAACTTCAGTTCAACATGATCTTCAGCACTGTTATCATGGATATCAATCAACCCATTGAATCCTTTTGTTGGATCTTTCTCTTTTTCAGTTTTACGAAGTCCTACGACTGCCTGAACAACCTGATCAGATCCAATATTCAACGGTAATGACGTAATCGTAATGACATTCTCAATATAATCAATGTCATAAGTTGCCTGCATAGTAAGTGATACATCATCACCAAACTTATTCAATCCTTCAAACATGCCTGTGTCTACAATATCACAACCTGTCGGTGAATCTGGGATAAGCATAATATTTGCATTTGGATTTTTGATAAGTTTAATTGTAGCTTTACATACTTCCGTTGGATTAAACGGAGGTATATTTGTAGCAAGTCCAATACCAATTCCTGAGAACTGAGGGTTACACAGAATGGTTGGGATTCTTGCTGGGAGATAATCAGGTTCAAGATTATCTCCATCGTAAGATGGTCTCATTGGAACATTGGAATCCTTCATATCACTGAAGAATATCCAATTCGCAGCTTTTGAAATTCTTGCCTCTGTATATCGAGGAGCTGCTGGATCATCACCATGCACATTACCATAGTTTCCTTGCGGATCAATGTACATGATATTCTGTAACCATGTTGAACCCATGGTGTAAATTGCATCACCGATAGATCCATCACCATGTGGATGATATGCAAGTGCATCAGCCATACAACGCAAAACTTTTCGGAATACTAATCCTTTACTTGGATTCACATGCATTCCATATAAAGCTCTTTTTGCAACTGGCTTTAAACCATCGATTAATTGTGGTGACATACGCGCAATATTTACGTTTGCACCAAAAATCTTTAACCAGTCTTCTGAGATATCTGCTATATTAGCAACCTCAGCTTCTTTGTGTTTCATGTTAATGACATCTTTGTTTAAACTTTTTTTCTTCTTACCCATTTCTTTCTCACCTCCTAGTTATCAAGATCATCACGACGGATACGATAACCTTCGAACATCGCTTTACGCTGTTCCTGATACTTAGGCTTATCCGATTTCAACTTATTGAAGATTTCAATGTCTCGTTCAATATCTCCAAATGTAAGCTGTACAAGTGATCTCTTCTCAGGATTCAGAGTTGTCTCCCATAACTGATCTGCATCAGCTTCTCCTAATCCCTTGAATCGACTGATAATCTTAGGTCTTAATTTAGATGTGTTATCGAGAAACTCCATGTTAGTAAGTTTTCTCTCCTCAGCACTTTTCTCTTTTACAAAGAGATCATACCCGTATTCTCTGATAACAGGGATGATTGAACTGAGTCTTGTCACAAATCTCTGATCAATTGATAATCTTACGACTGCTCCATTTACAACACCTTTAATCACACCATTTTCAAGTCTAATCTCAGGATATCTCTTCTGAATAAATGACATGAAATCACGAATGAATTTCTGATCATTCAACTTATCCTTGTATAACTGATAAGCCATAATTCGTGTTCCTGGAAGTTCAATCTGAATATCGCTTACAGCTCCAAAGATCGTAATTCCTGCAAATACTGCTTCGAGCAATCCACGATCAATCTTGTAGAAGTTATAAAGCTCATTAATATCATTCAGATAATCGATCGTTGCATACAGATACTTCCAGAGAGCATCATTGTCAAAGTAATCAGATCCTCTGAGGTTCATTCTGATGTTATAATTCTTTACGATCTTCTTCATGCAAAGTTTTGCAAGTTCAATCTTACTTCCAACGAATGGATTTTCAGTATCTGCAATTCGATAAAGTGGTGGATAAACTCGATATAAATGACCACCTTCAATAATTTCTGGCATATATCTTACATGGAAACCTGCAATACCTACAGCAATTCCATCACCATCAATATCAGCATCTGTAGAGATAATAATCTTGTTGTAATAAAGACGTCTGATATCGAAGTTTTGTCCAATTCCTGTATGAAGAACTTTTACGTACTGCTTCCACTCACCGTTATCCATGATTTCAGCTAATGACTTCTTAAAAGCATTTGCTGTAACACCACGGAATCCAAAGATTGCCTGTGTGTATGGATCACGACCATTGATCATTGATCCTGCAGCTGACTTACGTCCTTCAATAAGGAAAAGCTCTTTGTATTTATTACCGGTATTATTACACTTAATAAAGTTTATAAGTTCATACTCTCCAAATACATCAATCTTTTTCGATACATTCACAGACTTTGCTTTCTGCAAATCAATTCTCGCTTTTGCATTTGCTTTTACAATCTTAATGATTGCCTGGAGCTTTGCTGGTTCCTTTGTAAAGAACTCATCAATATATTCCTGAGCCATCTCTTTTAATACTGGTTTTAAGTTCTCATTTTGAATTCTGTTCTTTGCATTTCCCATGAACTCAACTTGAGCATTTGTAGAAAGATTTACTACAAGTTTTAAACCTGCTTTGATGTCCTGATATAAAATCTGCATTTTATCTTTCTGGGCATCTGACAAGCTATCTCTGGTCTTCTGTTGAATATATCTACAGAAGACATCTTCAACAGATTCAAGATGAACACCACCATCATCAGTTTGTGTAAAGTTACAGAATGATCTCTCATCAGTCTCCATTGACTGGTCATATGCTATTGCAAACTGTAATGTGACATCCTTCTTCATCTTTTCTTTCTTTGCTTTTACTTTACCGTTTTCATCAACGATATTCTTCTTAATCTCTTCAGTGATCGTTTTTGATCCAGAGAATGAGATTGGTTGTAAAAGCATCTCTTTTGCATCTCTGATATAATGAAAAATGAGTTCTGCAAAATCTTTTCTTTTGATCTTCTCTTTAGAAACGATCTGCAATCCTTCATATTCCTCAATCTGAAATTCAATGTTGTACGTGATAAGGTAACTCATAAGATTTAACCATTCACGTACCTTATCCATTGGCAGATGACTACCAGCACCAAGATAATATGGATTTGAAATGAATGAAGTGATAGTACCATGCTTCTTTCCATTTTTTCCAATCTTTTCATTGATGTCGTTTGTCTTCTGACCTTCTTTATACTCGATAAAGTGGTAATAATCACCACGATACGTTGCAAGTGTAAAGTATGTGCTTAATGCATTAACTACTGTGATTCCGCACTTCTTAAATTTTATATCTAAGAAGTAGGCTATATCATCATCTAATATATCCTTTTACCAGATATAGTTAGAGCCTCCCGTTTCGGTTTATTTCAACCTACGTCTCACT
>ULRP01061297.1_pt1 | contig 29666 bp, 40 predicted proteins | sample 1955521 | NCBI WGS metagenome assembly ULRP01 (sample SAMEA4835685, study PRJEB28245) | human gut metagenome | biome: gut microbiome; material: fecal sample | place: Denmark | collected 2008
AAAAGGACGGCTCTTTCTTGTCAGGAATTAAATATTACTTCGCTTCTTCGACGTCTTCGGCAACCTGAACCGGACCGGAATCCAGCCCTTTTGCCTTTACATCGCGGTCAACCAGTTCGATGAAAGCCATCGGAGCGCAGTCGCCGTAACGCAGACCGGCTTTTAACACGCGAACATACCCGCCGTTGCGGTCTTTGTAACGCGGAGCCAGCGTCGCAATCAGTTTTTCAACCATTTTTTCGTCGCGCAGAAACGAAATCAACTGACGACGCTTATGCAAATCACCGACTTTGGCAGCAGTGATAAGCTTTTCAAAGACAGGACGCAGTTCCTTGGCTTTGGGCAGCGTGGTTTTGATTTGTTCATGTTTGATCAGCGCGTTGGCCATATTGGCAAACATCGCGCGGCGGTGTGAAAAAGTTTTATTCAGCTTACGCTTACTGTTACGATGATTCATTTTATCCTCCTATCATGGTTTCGCGCACGAAACCGATCATTCCTGCCCCGACACCGTCCGTTCTGCGCCCACCGTGAACGCATAACGCTCCGTATGCCGAAGCCCCGCCCCACCGGACGGGAATTTCATTAAAACGGTTCTTCCAGTCCTTTGGACAGCGTTTCGATATTTTCAGGCGGCCAACCGACCACTTCCATACCAAGATGCAATCCCATTTGAGAAAGAACTTCTTTGATTTCGTTCAAAGACTTGCGGCCGAAATTCGGCGTACGCAGCATTTCCGCTTCGGTCTTCTGAACCAAATCGCCGATATAAACAATACTGTCGTTTTTCAGGCAGTTCGCAGAACGCACGGATAATTCCAATTCGTCCACCTTGCGCAGCAAATTGCGGTTGAACGGCAGTTCGTCTTTCTTTTCGGCTTCGACGTCTTCTTCCGGTTCTTCAAAATTAACGAACAATTTCAGCTGTTCCTGCAGAATACGGGCCGCCAGAGCAACCGCGTCTTCCGGAGAAACGGTACCGTTCGTTTCCACCGTCAAAGACAGTTTGTCGTAGTTGGTAATCTGACCGACGCGGGCGTTGTCAATCTGATAAACAGCCTTTGTAATCGGGCTGAAAATAGAATCGACGGGAATCAACCCGATCGGGCAGTCGTCAGGCCTGTTGGCAGACGCAGGCACATAACCTTTGCCTGTTCCGACCGTCAGTTCCATGTTTAACACGGCGCCTTTGTCCAGCGTGCAGATCACCAGATCCGGATTCATGATTTCAACGTCATGTCCGGTTTCGATCATCGCCGCCGTGACTTCGCACGGACCTTCTGCCTTTAATGTCATGCGGCGGGTTCCTTCGCCGTCATAACGCAAAGCCAACATTTTGACATTTAAAATAATGTCGGAAACGTCTTCGCGTACGCCGGGAATGGAAGAAAATTCATGCAGAACGCCGTCAATGTGGATCGCCGTTACGGCAGCCCCCTGCAAAGACGACAGCAAAACGCGGCGCAAAGCATTTCCCAGCGTCATGCCGAATCCGCGTTCCAGCGGTTCAACGACGATCGTAGCCTTGCGCGCGGCACCGTCAGCATGTTCAATTTCGATGGTGCTCGGCTTAATCAGGTCTTGCCAATTTTTTTGAATCACGAGTATCTCTCCTGCTTTTTAAAATAATGTGTCAAAAGACACGACCAAAACGACCGGCAGCAGCCGGTAAAGCCGACCTGATTAAACGCGGCGGCGTTTACGGGGACGGCAGCCGTTATGGGGAACAGCGGTGACATCGCGAATCGCCGTAATGGTGAAACCGACGGCCTGCAAAGCACGCAGAGCGGATTCACGGCCGGCGCCGGGACCTTTCACCCATACTTCCAGAGTTTTCATACCGTGTTCGGCAGCCTTTTTCCCGGCGTCTTCGGCGGTAACCTGCGCCGCATACGGCGTCGATTTGCGGGATCCCTTAAAACCATGAGCCCCTGAAGAAGACCAGGAAATCGCATTTCCCTGAGCGTCCGTAATCGTCACTTTCGTGTTGTTGAACGTCGAATTAACGTGCGCAACACCGGACGTAATATTTTTGCGTTCGCGTTTTTTTGTGCGAACAGATGTTGTTGCTTTAGCCATGAATTAATTGCCTTTCCTAACTAAACAGCTTTTTTCTTGCCTGCGATCGGCTTCGCGGGACCTTTACGCGTACGGGCATTCGTATGCGTTCTTTGTCCGCGGCAGGGCAGACCTTTACGATGACGCAGACCGCGGTAGCAGCCCAAGTCCATCAGGCGTTTAATGTTAACACCGACTTCACGGCGAAGTTCGCCTTCGACATGATATTCATGGTCAATCAATTCACGCAGTTTCAAAACTTCATCATCAGACAGCTCGCTTACGCGGCGGGCGTCTGCGATGTCCAATTTCCCGCAGATTTCGCGGGCCAATGTCCGGCCGATGCCGTGGATATACGTCAAAGCGATAACCACGCGCTTGTTCGTCGGAATATTTACACCAGCAATACGTGCCAAGTTTTATCTCCTATAACAAATCAAAACCTGCCTGAAATTCCAAAGAAAACAGGCACAACAAACCATAAGGTGTTTTACTGCGGACACCCTACAGAGGGGTTCAAAGTATACTTAACCGCTTACAGAGTCAATACTTTGACGCAGAATTTTTACTTTTTTTTCAAACTTTGACTTTCGGGAAATAAAACGACAGCCACATGAAAACGAAATCCGATTTTTCATTTTGCTTTTTCGCCGCCGACAATGCAAAAGATAACTAAAGACCATACCCGAAAACCGCTAAAAAGGAACGAATAAAAATATCTCTGATATAAAACTATAATGATGATACGTCTATCATATTAGACCGTCAGTTAAATTTGACCCAAAATAATCATCTGCTATAATAAAGTGTTTCTACAACTACATTGATTATATGTTGCGGTTTGACCCAAAATAATCATCTGCTATAATGTTCGACAGTGACTTTTGAATAGTTACCAAGTTGCGGTTTGACCCAAAATAATCATCTGCTATAATATAGGGATACGTTTCATTTTTCCGTCAAGGGTTGCGGTTTGACCCAAAATAATTATCTGCTATAATAGTTTGAAAAGGCACAAGCCAAGCCCACGCGTTGCGGTTTGACCCAAAATAATTATCTGCTATAATGATGCTTCAAAAGGGAAGCGCCGCCTTCCGGTTGCGGTTTGACCCAAAATAATTATCTGCTATAATAGCTTTGCAAGCCACGAAAGAAGCGGAAGAGTTGCGGTTTGACCCAAAATAATTTATTACTTGAAATTTTGTTAAATCTTGATTGTTAGGCGATAACGATCAAGGGATTTAGCATGTCAGGACGTATGCAAACTGAACGGCAGCGGACACCCCCTAAATCTAACAGGGGGTGTATGAAATACATACCAAGTTTAAAGAAGTTAAGGGATGTGCCGGATACGGAGCCGGAAGCGGGTTATTTTCGTTTTTTGTGGCAAGGTTATGATTCTTTGCAGGAATGTTTTAACGTCCGACTGAACGACGATTTTTTAAAAATGCTTGATGAGAAATTTAATCAAGCCAAGCAGTTCCAATGTCCTGTGACAATACCGTTTAAAATGGGGCGGACGGAATTTCAGGTGTGCGATTATGCGTCCAAAGGCTTTCGTTATCTAATACAGTGTGATGATTTTATGATTATGGTTGCCAATCCGGAAAAGGAATGGTCTGTTTCGGTTCGTTATCTGTCGGGCGGTTTATGTGAATGGGGTGCGGAAGTTTTAAGGCAAAGCGTCCGGCGGATATTATCGTTTATTTCCGTCCCGAACTGTGAAGACTGGGAACGATTAAGTCGTGTAGACGTTGCGACGGATTTTTATTCAAAACGTTTTTCGGAATGTCTTCGCCCGTCGATTTTGGACGGATTGGTTGTTCCTTCTCGTTCTAAAGTACGCCAGGACGAAATGCTGTCATTTTATATTCAGGAAGGCCGCTTTGACACGCTGACGATCGGGACGAAAAACAGCCTTCAGCTTCAGGTATATGACAAGGCGAAAGAAATCCGGCAGTCTTCGGGAAAAACATATTTTTACAAGCTTTGGGGAATGGAAGCGAAAAAGGACGTATACCGTTTTGAAATACGATTTTTTTCGGAATTTTTGCGCAATCGTTCAATTCTGACATTTGAGGATTTTGAAACCTACCGCAATGAGCTGATAAGCGAAGCAATGAATATCCGGCGTTTGACTGTCCCGAACTGGAACGATAAGAACCGGAGCCGGTGGGCGTATCACCCGTTATATACGTTTGTGCGGAGGTGCTTTTGTTGTGAAAATTTCGGCGTTTGCACAGGACGATACGTCACCGGCAGAAGAGCGGATTTATCGGAAAAAGGGATTAAACGAATAGCGGGCGACGTTCTGTCTTTATCAGTATTACGCAATCGGGGAATTTATGATGAACGTTCGGTGGCGGTTGTTATGCGCCTTGTATTGCGTTCGCTTGAACAGGACGAACGTTTGCCGGACAAAGTGGAGAGGTCGCGAGAGCGTTATAAATACGTTGACTGCGCGGCTTAAATGTTCGGTTCAGGCCCTGCCGAACAATGAAGAACAAAGGGCTTTTGAAAAGGAAATGAAGAAATGGAAACAGTAAGCAAAGTATTGGTTTTAGGTTTGGATAAAGCGTTTGAGATTACGGACGACAAGACCGGAGAGATTATACCGGGTCGCAAACTTTATTATGCGGTTCCACGTGGCGAAAATGAAAAAGGAGCGCAAGGACTATCAGTAAACGATCAATGTTTTATGCGTGAAAATATGCAGATTTTAAGGGACGTGACCGTCCCCGGTTATTACGAAGCGAAAATTGAATGGACTGTTCGCGGCATGAAGAGTTACGGCAAGTTTAAAGCTTTTCGTCTTTTAAAAGAATTTAAGGCGGAGTTTTAAACAATGGCGCAGATATTGACGTGTATCGAGGGCGTTGGAGACAACGGGATATGTCCTGCAGGCATGATCCCCGAACTGGTAGAGGGGTACATATTCACCGCCGATCCGACCGCTTTCGATCCGTCAATCGCGGCGCAGTATTTTTCGTTTAGTTTCGGTACGGTTTTAGGCCTTTTTGTGCTCGCCCGCGGCGCCGGTTTTGTTTTGGATATGTTTAGGAAGTAACAATGGCATCAGTTACATCACTATCAGACGAAAATTTAATTTTATTACATGATCTGAAAACCACCTGTTTTTTGGACGGATACAGTTGCCATTTATCCAATGATAATTTTACAGTTACGGAGCCTGAACAGTTATCTTACTGGCTGAAAGAAATTACATATTCGGAATTATCTCCTGAATCCGCAACTTTATTTAAAAGTAAAGTTTATCACTGTGATTGCTGTACGACAGGAACGTGTTCTTCATCAATAAGTTATTCCTGTAGCGCCTGTGACGAACCTTATTATAGTTCAAACGATTATTTTACCCTGTATAAGGACGGCAGTTCTTTGTATTCTTTTGTTTCTTATTCAGATGTAAAAAAAGAATATGAAGCGCGCGGTTTAAATACTTCAACTGAAGAATCTGACAATTCACTAACAAATATTATTCAGTCAAAATTAGATTTAAGCGACATTACATCTGCCTTGCTTTATGTATGTATGATTTTAATAGCGTTTTTAATTGCTGATTATTTATCTGATTTAGTTGTTCGTTTCTTTTATTCAGCTCACGATGAAACTGAATATCCAGATGATTATTGTTCTGATGAAGATTGGCAGGAATATCTTGAGGAAAAAGCTTTTCGTGACAATAGATAATTCCGCTGAGAAAGGCGGATTGCCGCGGCTGTCCGGCATTTGGCAGCAGTAGAAAGTGAAAGGTAAAAAAATGGAAAAAATGAAAATGTTTTTGAAGAAATCGGCTGTTTTGTGCTGTGCTTTAATGGTGGCTCCTATGGCTGCTATGGCACAGGAAACAGCTTCAGATACACCGTTGACAGATATGGTTGAAACAGTCAGCTTATCAGATGCGACCGCGGCTATTGCTGCCGCTGCAGGCGTTTTGATTGGCTTGGCTGTAATTGTTTATGGCGCAAAGAAAGTTATTGGTTTCTTTGGCCGTTAAGGAGTTTGGGAAAGGGTGCACACTTTCCCGACTTTTTAAAAAATGCGTGAATACTTGAGCGCATTTTTTGAAAAGTCGGAATAGGAGCGCAAAAAATGCTGATTCAATGGTGGTACATAATATTTTTCAGTTTTGGCATGGTGTGCGCCTGGGCAGTGGTAAAGGGCTTAGATGCGTAAATGTTTTGTATCCTTTTTGATTTTAGCTTTGTTGACCGCCGGAACAGTCCAAGCGGCGGTATATTCTTCCGGCGCGGTTAAAACGCTGGTATCAAGGACATTGACGAAAGTCTGTTCGGCGGCAAATGACAACCGTTGTCTGCGCTTAGTATCCGGCGCTTCCGGCGTGCTGGATAAAACCTTAACGGCCGCTTCTTTTCTTGGTAAGACAAACTGGCTGACTTTGGCTTTATCTATGTTATTGCCGGTTGTCGGGGATTATGCGTTTGAACTGGGTAAAAAAATACGTGTCAGTTTGACTAAATCAAACGATGAAGTCATTGTCACACAGGTTGAAAAATCCGGAGAAGCCGAAGATATTCCCGTTGCGGCAGTTCCGGGGATTAGCGCAACGCCCGGATTTATAAATTCTGGTATGGCTCAGAGTTTTGTTAATGGTGTAGATGATACTACTTTCAGCAATACCGGCAATTATTTATATCATGATCCGCAATCAACGACATTAACGACGTATGGCGGTTTTACTGCCTTAGAAGGTCAATATGACCCGCAAGGCAGCTGGTTTGTTTCTACATTTAAAGACGCGCAAAAATTTAAATTATTGCATTGGTCTACAGATTATTTAAGGGTTTACACTTTATCTGATGATCGTACTTTTACTTCTGTTCTTGTTTATCCGGATTACTGGTATTTTACAAATGACGATATTATTCCTTATTATGGGCGGCGTAATTCAAGTCCTCCCTATAAAGTTCGTTTTACAGGATATATGTCGCCGATTATTTGGGTAAAGGACAATGTTAAAACATCTGCTTATTTATTGATCGGTTATTCCGGTTATCCGCAGACGGTTTGCGGTGAAGGGCAATATTATAAATACGATTCTTCAGCCTGTTTTGCTTTGCCAGATGTTGCTTCCGGTTATGAACAATCGTCGGACGCGAACGCTTCCATTCGTGAAGAACGGGGAAAAACGGTTGTTACAAATCCGAATAAGCCTTTTGATGAATGGTTGGACACGTTAACTGAAACGGAAAAACAGCAATTAGCGTCAACGGATTTGTTGTCTGATTTTGTGGATCAGCTTTGGAAGGACACGGCGGCGCAGCCGGATTATACCGGCGAACCGTATGTTCCGGGGAAAATTACGCCGGACTTAATTGAACAAGTTTCACCAGCTCCGCCGACGATCGGCGATATGCTGGAACCGATCGGCGACACGGTGACAACGGGCGGCGGGGTCAAGCCCGGGACGACCTTGACGCCGGACACCGGAACCGGCAGTTTGACGGATCCGTCAACCGGAACGGATACCGGCAGCGAACCGATCGGCGGTATTATCAGCCCGACGGTTCCGGGAACCGGAATTGGCACGGTTGGAGATCAAAATATCAATATTGATGTGAATTTGGATTTAGGCGATTATCCGGCCGTCAATCAGCCGACATTGGACGAACCACCAACAGCGGCAAATATTCTTGATCCGATCTTTAATCTGTTTCCCTCTTTGCAGAATTATCAAGTGCCGGAACACACTTCGGAATGTCCTCGTCCGTCATTTGAGGCTTTCGGCAAAACTTACGAAGTGTCAGCGCATTGTGACTTAATGGAGGATCAGCGCGAAACAATCGGCGTGATTATGCTGTTGCTTTGGTCGATATGTGCTTTGGCCATAGTTTTAAAAGCGTGAGGTTCAAATGTACGGAATTGTTGTAGCGGCTATTAATTCGGCCTTAGGTTTCATATTTAAAACAGCAATCGTTAAATTTGTTCTGTTTTTCGGCCTGTATATGGTGACTTATTCGTTTATAGCGTATTTATCTGATAAATTACCGTCTGTTACAGGATTAGACAGCCTGTTTAATCAAATTCCTGCCGGCATGTGGTATTTTCTTGATATATTTAAATTTGCGACAGGCTTTAATTTGTGCCTGTCCGCTTTTGTGCTGCGTTTTATGATCCGGCGCATACCGGTGATCGGGTAGGACAATATGTCGATAACGTCTTATACCGGCTGGCCCGGATCAGGCAAAACATATGAAGTTGTTAAAAATGTTTTATTGCCTGCTTTTTGTGATGGACGGCGGATTGTTACGAATATTGACGGCGTTAAGCCGGACAAATTTGAAAGGTATGTTTTAGAAAATTATCCAGAAAGCTGTATAGGTGAAATTGTTGTATGTGATAGGGAAGATATAACATCTCCTTCATTTTATCCGGTCAGGCAAGATGACGAGTATTCTTTTGTCCGTCCAGGCGATCTGGTTATTATTGACGAAGCGCAAAATTTTTATTCTTCAAAATTAAATGAAAATTCGAAAATATTCTTTCGAGAACACCGGCATTTTTGCGATGCTAAAGGGCGCGGCTGTGATCTTGTCTTAATACATCAATCTATCGGTGACATACAAAAATTTTTACGCGATGTTGTCGAGGCATCTTATCGCATGGTTCAGAATAAAAATTTTGGATCGAAAAGGAGTTATCGCGTTTTTGTATATTCCGGCGCTCAAAAAATGAGAATTAATAAATTAAACCGCATTTATGAAAAATGGGTGTTTGATCTTTATAAATCATTTTCTGTTACCGGCGGATATCAAGCTGACGTAGACAAACGTCAAAATATATTTAATCGGCGTTTTTTTATAATGTTAGTCCTGCTGATATTTTTTCTTTTTTTTAGCTTTAAAGCTCTTTTTTCTGTCTTTTCTGTAGATAAATACCAAAAATCGGATAAACATGCCGGCATAACATCTTTAAATTCATCTTCTACATCGCCGCCTGCATCTTCATCACTTCCGCGCAACGTTCCTGTTCGCCCGGCAGGCGTTAATTATTCCAAGAGGTGGCGAATACTGGGAACTCTGGGCGTCGGAACGTCAAGACATATTGTTGTTGGAGACAAAGACGGCATGCTTCGTTTTGAATACCCGCAAAACTTTAAAGGAAACGGTTCTATGATGAGCGGAAAGATCGACGGCGAAACCGTTACAAAATTTACCGGTGAATTTGAAAAGAAAGAAGATCAGAAAGGCGGGCTGAACTTATGAAACGCATCATATTTTTAATGATTTGCATTGTTTTTATGACTTCTCCGGCGCAGACGAACGGCCCGCGCGTCAATATTGATCTGGGCAATATGACGATAGCGCAGCTGCTCAAGGTCGTTTATGATGATACTTTAGGCAATGATTACGTTCTTGAACCCGAAGTGATGGAAGACCAACGCCGGATCAGCGTCCGGGTGTTTGACTTTCGGCGAAAGGAAAACCTGCTGACATTATTAAACAGTCTGGGGTATCAACTGGAAACGCGCGGCGGAGTGGATTATATCAGTTCTGTAAAAAAAACAGACGATTTTGACTTTTATGTTTACCGTCCGAAATATAAAACCGTTTCGGATTTAAAATCGGCTTTGTCCGGATTGCTTTCCGGCACGTTCAGCGGCGATAACAACCGGTTGATCTTTAAAGGTTCCGGCGTTGAAATCGCAAAATTAAAAAAGCTGTTGGGACAATTTGACAAACGGCAGCGTGAAATCGTTATCCGGGGGAAGATATACGAAGTAACGACGAAGAAAACAGACGCAAGCAGTCTGTCAATTATCGCCGATATATTCAAAAACGCAGGTCTTGCTCTCAGTAACGGCGCGAAACTGGTCAATTATCTGTCATTTACGGACAAACACATCAACGCTTACTGGTCTGCATTATCCAGCGACGACCGCTTTAAATTGATATCCGAACCCAGCCTGCGCGTCCGATCGAACACGACGGCGACGCTGACCGTCGGCAACGACGTGCCGACGCTTGGCAGCATTACATATCAGGACGGTCAGCCGGTGCAAAGCGTGACCTACCGATCCAGCGGCATTATTTTTGAAATTACGCCGGAAATACTGGATAACGTGATAAATCTGTCGGTCCGTCAGGAAATGAGCAACTTCAGCGAAACGACCAGCGGCGTAAACAACAGCCCTACGCTTGTCAAGCGCGAGATCAGAACAAATATCACGGCGAACAATGCCGAATTGATCGTTTTGGGCGGTTTGGTCGAAAACAAAGACACAAAATCCGCCGCCGGTTTGTCTTTCCTGCCCGGTTGGCTGGGCGCAAAATCCGACAGTCAAGACAAAACCGAAATCATTCTTTCCCTGCATGTCGAAATTTTACCGGAGAATTGATTTTTACTAAAAAGCGAGTCATTATAAGCCTTTAAATGTGAAAGGGTTTAAAATGATGACTTCTTTAACCGATGCAATGATGAATGTTTTCGAACAGATCATTCCTGTTTTATTTGTTCTGCTCGTTTTAGGAATTTTAGCTCTATTCTGTAAAAAAAAACAAAAAAAGTATTCTTATGTCAAAACAGATTTTATGAATTCATCAGAAAGAATTTTTTTCTTTAAGATAATAGAAGCATTACCGGATTTTTATGTGTTTCCTCAGGTTTCTTTAATTGAACTGATTAAACCGCTTGATTTTGCTTCAAAAAGCAAAATTTTGTCATCACATGTTGATTTTACTATATTTGATAAAGATTTGAAAAAATGTTGTGTTGTTGAATTGGACGGTTACACTCATAATAACAGTAAACAACAGGCAAAAGATCATGATCGTGATGATTTTTTAGCTCAAGCTGAAATTAAAGTTTTACGTTATAAGGTGAAGAAAAATATTACATCCGAAGCCCTCCGGGAAGATATTCTGAACGCTCTTTCCTGATTATTTAATTGCAAAAAACAGGAAAATATGACAATATAATCATTGTCTAATCACTATTAAAAAAAAGCCCCTGAGATGCTGTCACATCAAAGGGGCTTTAGTTTGCCTAGCTCAGTTTTTTAATGAAACAGAGCCAGAAGATAATCGCCAACAGTAAAACCGTCAGCATTCTTTGTCTATTCACTATCTTTTACCTCCACTCTAGAGTTAAAAATAATGCCGGGGCAAAGAACCCGTTCGGGCGCTCTGTCCCGACTAACGCAACGTTTCCTTTCTCATAGACCCGAGGGCCCTCAAAAGGAAAAGCGCAGCGTTGCCTTTTGAGAACTAGCCCTTCGGCGATGAGAAAAAGCGTTTTGTCACAGGTTAAAAAAGAGGCGGGGGATCACCCGGTTTGCAGGTCAGGAACTGACCGAAAATCGGGGAAACCTCTTTTTTAAGCGAAGCGATACCTTGACAAAACAAGATACAGCCCTTTGGGGGCGTTCGGGGAACAAACGGCGGTTAGCCTTAAAAACAAAAGAACAACGTTCTTTTTCAACACTAAAAAGAGAAAAAACGAAAAACGCTGATTCCAGCTGCAGCATCACACCGGAAATTGTTCGATCCCAGAAAAAATAAATAAAAACAATATGATAATTTTTTGGAAAAATTTTCACTACACACGTTAAAAGAGAAACAAAAATTCTTTTGACTTTTTGCCTTGAACTCTTACACTTCTGACAACCGTAAAGCGGCCGCCGATGCCTGGACGTAAAATAATTGAGCTTAAAGTTCGCAGATATCTTGTCCGGCGCCGGCTTTTTTATCTTGCTGGGTTGTTTGTGCCGATATTCGTGCACGTTAATAATTTTAAGGGAAAAAGATGTTTAACCGCTTTATCGGCGTTGATGTCGCCAAAGCAAAAGTTGACGTGTTTCTGTCGGAAACCGGTGAATTGATGCAGATAAAAAATGATGAAAAAAGTCTGCATAAATTTGTTCAATTTTTGGAACGAACCGAAGAAACACTGGTGATTATCGACTTAACCGGCGGCTATGAAACACAATGCGTCAAGGCCTTTTATCAGGCCGGCTTTACGATCCACCGGGCTGAAGGCCGTAAAGTCAAAGCTTTTATGCGCGCCTGCGGCCAGCTGGCTAAAACGGATTCAATCGACGCTCGCGCTTTGGCCGATTACGGAAAACGGCTTCAAGACAAATTGACACTCTTTCAACCGGTAGATAACGAGATCAAACCGTACGTTATGCGCCTGAACGAGTTAAAACAACTGCTTCAAATGGAAAAGAACCGGCTTCAATCTCCGCAGACAGACAATAAAATATACGAACAGATCAGCCGGCATATCGCGTTTTTAAAGACGGAAATCAACTTTTTGGCCAAAGAGCTGCAGCAAATTATTGAAAAAATGCCGCAGTTACATCAAAAGCAGAAAGTTTTAACCTCACAGACTGGGATCGGAGAAACGACGGCGAACTTGCTTTTAGCATTACTGCCCGAATTGGGATATCTGCCGCGTCGAAAGATCGCCGCATTGGCGGGCTTGGCTCCGTATGCAAAAGACAGCGGCACGTTAAACGCGGCCCGCCATGTATACGGCGGCAGAAAAGAAGTCAAACGCGCTTTGTTTATTTGCGCCTTAACCGCAATTAAAAGAGATAAAGAAATGAAATGCTTCTATGAAAAATTGATTAAAAACGGTAAAAAGAAAATGGTCGCTCTCGTCGCCGTCATGCGTAAATTGATCATCATTCTTAACGCTAAATGTAAAAAATTGAATTAGTGGGTTGATATCTGCTATAATTCCGGCAATGGATTTTCGTTGACTAGCTAGGTTGCGGTTTGACCCAAAATAATTATCTGCTATAATACGATTTAAACAACATTAAACGAGCCTTTAGTTGCGGTTTGACCCAAAATAATTATCTGCTATAATCTCCCGCGCTATCTGGTAGCTGTCACGTGGGTTGCGGTTTGACCCAAAATAATTATCTGCTATAATACCGACAACATCCATAACTCCGCCACCGGCGTTGCGGTTTGACCCAAAATAATTATCTGCTATAATGGAACGAAAACAATGACAAATACTTTTATGTTGCGGTTTGACCCAAAATAATTATCTGCTATAATCCTTTGTAATAATTTTATAATAACTTTTGAGTTGCGGTTTGACCCAAAATAATTATCTGCTATAATTGACTTGGTCATTTAATTAATTCAACCCCTGTTGCGGTTTGACCCAAAATAATTATCTGCTATAATGGATTTATCGGCAGTCCGCGCGGCGATTAAGTTGCGGTTTGACCCAAAATAATTATCTGCTATAATGATAACGAAAAGCATCGGACCTTGCCTCATGTTGCGGTTTGACCCAAAATAATTATCTGCTATAATTTTTGAGAAAGACCAGAGCAAGCCCACGCCGTTGCGGTTTGACCCAAAATAATTATCTGCTATAATCTTCAGTATTGCTTTGGTCTGCTATGCCAAGTTGCGGTTTGACCCAAAATAATTATCTGCTATAATATCAATCAAAAAAGCCTTTGAAAACAAAGGCTTTTTTACTGATTTCATTTTCTAAAAAAGCGTTAGTTGATCCGGCGTTTCAGCAAGAGGAACAGGCTTTCGATTCTGAAATGTAATAATGTCTGCAAATTGCTTATCTGTAAAAAATAAAATACTGACGTTGCCGTCCGGCGGAATTTGCGTTTGAATCCTTTTAACAAACGGATTAGCCATTTCTCGCGTTCCGCAAAAACGCACATACACGGAAAACTGGCTCATTTCAAACCCTTCGTCCAACAAATAATTACGAAATGCCGTTGCTCGTTTACGTTCTTCCGGTTCTGTTACTGGCAAATCAAACATCACCATCATCCACATCAGATTATAACCCGTAATCGACACGTCACAGTCCCCACAAATCCATATCTGTCATTGTGGGCGGCAGATCTAATTTATCCGTTTCTCCTAAAGCGCATTTAGCCAAAGAAACAGCCAGATTTTCAATTAAATAATTGATTTCACAGCTTCCTTTTGAAGTCTGCGCGGTACAGGATAATACAGCAACCAGCCGTTGTTTTATTTCTGTCGTTACAGTATCTGATTTATTTGGCAAACGATAAACGCAAAAATCAACCAACGGCCGGAAAGGCTCCATTAGATCATCAGCCAAACGCATTGCGTTATATTGATTACAGTGGTGTATTCCCAAAGACGGGTGCAGTCCGGCCGCAACGATTGACCGGATTACAGCGGAACGCAAAATCGTATAACCGTAATTCAACATGGCATTTATACCGCTTTGCCCCCTGTCCCGTCGAAAATCTTTGCCAAACAAAGACTGAAAATAATATTTAGCCCCCTGTCCTTCCAGATTTTCAGGATCTCCGTTTTTAACCTGTTTTGCCATATAACGCAAAGGAGTATCAACGGTTCCGCAGGCAGTTAAAACGGCAGCCTGCTGTGTCAACTTTGCCCGAATGATTTCTTTCCAGAAACGATTCAAAGCGGCAGGTTTCAAAGCCGCCTGCGCCGTAATGATATCGCCTTGCAGATGATGAGATTCCAAAGGCAAAACAACAGATACGGGAACATGATTCGCCCCGCAGACAACCAAAGGCGCACATTGGTCTGCCAGACGGACAAGCAAATTATTGGAATATGTCAAACCATGCGCATTGGCGATAACTGCTCCGATCTGATCAATCGGCACCCGGCCGATTTCCTGACCGTCCTCTGACACCGTCATAAAACCGTGATTAACGGCTAAATGTCTGTTATTCTGCGCAATTTCAATTATCCGATCCATGTTCGTCGGCCTTCGGTCGTTTCGGATCAATGACGCGCCCGTCTATGGTAACAGTGATTTTACGCATATTACCGGCTTGCATACCGGACGGATAAGCTCCCCATGATAATTTATCAGCCTCTTCTTTAGCAATTTTATTTTCTCTGATATAAACTCTGCTACCACTCATCTTTTTAACTCTGGCAATTACCGTTTTGCCGTCTTTTTCATAAGCGACCATATCGTCAATATGCAGACGCATGATTAACTTGGCATGCGCGTCCGTATGCCGCCATTGAGGAACAAAGCCTTTTTGATGCGCGCAATAGTTCGGAATAATTTCAATCTGCCATTTCCCCGCATTTTTGCCGCGGTCGGGACAGTATATTTCCGCATAGGCATTTCCTCCGTAAATCGCGTAACGGTACGGCTTGTCGTTTTTATCCGTAAACGGAACGACAACCTCTTTACTGCGCTCCCGATATGTCCGGACTTTATGCGTTCCCCGATCTGCAAAATACTTCTGAATAACCCCTTCATGCTCTGATTTTTCTTTGCCGTCCAACAAAGCGCGGATAGGATTTGCCGTTCCTGATTGATCAATAATGCAATCCAAATCCGTTATTGTCTTAAATTCGGAAACAGGCAAACGCTGAATAAGCTTCCATGTTCCTTTTTTATCCCCTTCGCCCGCCATGCCATAATATGTTTCTTCATGCAGTTTTGCGACGGTTTTTCCTTGTTTTATCGCCAGCTGCGGATTGCCGTGATCGGGTTTATGAGAAATCGCCATATTATCAAAAGCGGCCTGAATATCTGCCAATCTGAAATCAGGATAAGGCAGATGAGGCGCTTTTTCCTGCGGCATTTTCGCAACATAATAATCTCTGCGTTCCGTGGCGTAACGCTGCAAAGTGCCGCGGCCGGTGCAAGCGACGACAAAAGCGTCAACGGCATGATGACGATGATCAGAACGATCTTTTTGATCATCGGGAAACAAATTTTCCAATCCCCAATGATGACGCAGCTGAGCCGTCAAACGCCCCGGGATTCCCCGTACTTTTGTCGGGTGCGCCGCAAAACATAAGTACTGCCGGGCGATTTTAGCCATATATTGCGTATCCGTCAGCATGCGCGCCAAAACGTCATTTAAATCTTCAAAAGCGTCTTCACGAAATTTTTTAGCTCTGCTTTTCTTCGGATCGCTTTTCGTAGAAAAATTTTCTACCCGCGCCAAAATTTCATTCCAACGAACGCCGTCGGTATGAAAAGCCTCCCATGGAGACCGATTCCCCTTTTCACGGTTACATTCCCGGCATGAAATAACTTTATTCGTCCGGGCATCGGAATAAGAGCGGGAAAAAGGAAGCAAATGTTCAATTTCAAATTTATCCGAAAATAAATCCGCATGCCCGATCGGTTTACCGCAAAACGGACAGACACGCTGCAAAGGATTGTCAGACAAATCTTCCCATAACTTATATTTCATACGGTTATCATAAGAGTCTTTAACATTAAGCCTTTCCAATTCCCGGGCAATACGCTCATTTTCCTTTGTATTCTGCACCAGCTCTTTATTCAGTTCTTCTTTTTGCTTTTTCCCCAATTTCAGCTCGCGCGCCAGCTCGACGACAATTTCGTCCGGGTGACCGTAGCGATTAACCAGCTCGTTTATTAATTTTCGCACTTGATTCAAAGCGATATGAACTGTCGGATTATTGATCTTGCCATAATAAACTTCCGGATTACCGCGATCTGCCGCCGCATACGTACCGCCGATGACATGTTTCGGCAAAGCTTCGCCATAATATGGTAATTCCGTATATATATCTCCGGTTTCCGGATTGATAAAAGCGTCATAATGTTCCGGCAAAATTCCTTTTGTTTTTAACGAAAAAGTATAACCGGCAGATTCAACCGCATCATGATATTTCTGCCCCTGACGCAAAAACGGATTAATTTTGTTAATTGCTTTCAAACTCAAAGACGCCGTACCGTCAGCTAACGGAGCCGAAACAATCTTCTTCGCCTGTTCTTCATTAACACCGTATTCTGAAATAATTTCTTTTACCAGTGTTTCTTCGTTTTGAGCGTTTATAAGCAGCTGGACAATTTCATTTTGTTTTTGCGCTTCAAAAGAAAACCACCGTTTTCCAAAACACGTTTCATCAGACAGCCAGGCCGATGTTGAATCGGCGTCTAATCCTTTGCGCTGTTCAGATTCCAAATTAAATGAAGCTTTCGGATTGACCCCGAACGGTTTAAGTATTTTCTTTGCCGCAGACCAAGTCAGCAGACGCTTTCTTTTATCCAGGCGGGAAAAATCCTCCGCGGCATAATGATACAGCGTACTGCGTTCTTCTGCCGTCAAAGGACGTTCACCGTCATCATACAGCAAAGTAAGCTGATTAATTTGCTGTAAAAGGCGAAATTGCTGATAAGCCGGCAAAGCGCAGTATGTTCTGCGTTCGTTTTCTTCAAAAGAACAAAATCCCGGTTCCGGTGTTTTTAAAGGGCGCTGAAAAAAAATAGTCTGAAATAAATCATCGGCAATTACCGGATCAATATTCTGATTTTTCAAAATCAAGCGGACTTCCTCTTCATACATCGCTCTATCGGGATAAAGCGGGTAAGACGCCTTTCCTTTATTAACGACAGATTTAGCGCGTACCGGCACAAAATTCTGCGTCGACGTTTTACCTTTGTTCACCTGATATAAATACTCGCCCAAAGTCCGTGCTTTTGCCTGCACTATTTTGGCTCTGGTTTCGGAAATAGCCGATTTCATCGCGCCGCTGTCCGCATCTTTTTTATCTGTTTTCAAATTGCTTTTAAAACCGCGGCGCTGATTGATATGAAACAAAGCCCTTCCCAGTTCATACGAAGTCAGCCGTTCGTCCAAAGCCCGGGTGCGCAGCTCATACGGATCAAGTTTTTCTAATGCTTTTCGTTCTTTTTTATCCGCCGGCATAAAACCATACTCAATCAGTTTTTGCATTAACGTATCACGCCGCATAACATAACGATCACGGCGTCGGCGCATGCCGCGTGCCGTTCGGCGGGCAACAGATAACGGTTCCTTGCTTTTACTTTCGCGCCCGTCAGAAAATATGCGCACGCCAAAATTTTCAAATCTGTACGGTATACCGTCTTTTGTTTCGATAATACACCACCCTAAAGAAGTTTCGCCTAAATCCAATCCTAAAATATAATCCATGGAAAACACCCTTTAAAATTGTTTTAAATAATATTGACACACTGATAAATTTATGGCAATTTGTTTTAATCATTTAGCAGATGATTATTTTGGGTTCTTTCCGTTAACAAGAATCCAAGATTCACAAAATGAAAGGGGCTGACTGCGTGTCGCCCCTTTACTTGTTTCAAGCCGGAAAAACTTAATCTCCGCCGTGTTCTTTAAGAAAAAAAAGCCCTATTACGATTATTGCCCGATAATCTTTTTGATTTTTTCGGCAACCTCGTCAACGCCGCCCGTACCGTCAATCGTTTCCAACAGTCCTTCATGCTGATAGTACGGTAAAACAGGCGTCGTCATCATACGGTACGTCTTCAACCGGTCAACAACCGTCTGCCAATTATCGTCTTGTCTGCGCAAAAAATTCGATCCGCCGCATTCGTCACATTTACCGAACACTTTGGTCGGTTTCAATGTATCATGATACATTGCGCCGCAGTCTGCACAGGAAAAACGGCCGATAATACGCTGAATAATCATATCATCGGGTACTTGAATCTCAATAACATGATCCAAACGGCGACCTTTTTCAAACAACAGCTCGTCCAAAGCTTTTGCCTGCGGCAGTGTTCTGGGAAAACCGTCCAGAATAAAACCTTCTTTGCAGTCAGGTTCGTCCAACCGTTCGGAAATAATCGAAATGATCATTTCATCGGGAACAAAATTCCCTTTATCAATTAAAGCTTTGGCTTTTAAACCGATTTCCGTTCCGGCACGCCCGGCATTACGCAGCATTTCCCCCGTAGATAAATGGGGAATATGTAAACGATCACGCAGCAAACGCGCCTGTGTTCCTTTGCCGCCCCCGGGAGGAGCCATTAAAACAAGGTGTTTGCCGTTACTGATCACTTCAGCCGTCCTTTAAGTTTTGCTTTTCTCATCAATCCTTCATATTGATGCGCGATCAAATGCGATTGAATCTGCGTCGCGAAATCCATCGTTACGGAAACAACGATCAGCAAAGTCGTTCCGCCTAAAACGAAAGGAACGGAATATTTTGCAATCATAATTTCAGGGAAACAACAGATTGCCGCCAGATATAAAGAACCGACAACCGTCAAACGCGTCAGAACATAATCCAAATATTCCGCCGTGCTTTTCCCCGGACGAATACCGGCAATAAAACCGCCGTGGCGTTTCAGATTATCAGCCGTATCTTCGGGATTGAAAACAACCGCCGTATAGAAAAACGTGAAGAAAATAATCAAGCCGGCATATAAAGCCAGATAAACCGGCCGGCCGTGTGCTAACATCGTGGATAAAGAAACAATCCAGTCGGGGCTGTTGCCGCTGTTAACGGAAAAATTCACGATAGTCATCGGCAGCAATAATAACGAACTGGCAAAAATCGGCGGAATAACTCCTGTCGGATTTAATTTTAACGGCAGATGAGAACTTTCACTGTTCATCATGCGGCCGCCCATCTGACGTTTCGGATACTGGATCAGAATCCGGCGCTGAGCACGTTCAAAGAAAACAACGAAACAAACCAAAGCAATCGCTGTCAACAAAATGGCGAACAGCCCCACAGTCGATAAGGATCCCGCTCTGGCCAATTCAAACGTTTGAGCCAGCCCCATGGGAATTCCGGCAACAATACCGGCTGTAATAATCAGCGACGAACCGTTTCCGACGCCGCGAGACGTAATCTGATCGCCCAGCCAAACGATAAACATCGTTCCGCCCAACAAAGAAACAACAGTCGTAAAACGGAACCACTGCCCCGGATACAATACAGCCGACGTTCCGGCAGATCCGACCATGGCTTCCAGTCCGACTGCCAGGCCATACGCCTGCACAATCGTAATCAAAACGGTTAAATAACGCGTATACTGCGACATTTTACGCTGCCCCGCCTCGCCTTCTTTTTTCAAAGCCATCAGGGAAGGCAGAACGGAAGCGGCCAACTGCACGATAATCGACGCCGAAATATACGGCATAATATTCAAAGCAAATAACGTCATACGGGATAAAGCGCCCCCCGTAAACATATTAAACATTCCCAAAATACCGCCGGCTTGTCTGGTAAAAATATCTTCCAGAACAGTCGAATTGATTCCCGGCAGAGGAATAAACGTCCCTATACGATAAACAATCATAGCCCCCAACGTAAAAAGAAGACGTTTTTGAAGGTCCGTCGCTTTTGCAAAAGTTTCCCAACCTAATCCGGTCGCCATTTTATCTGTTTGAGAAGCCATTTCTTTTCTTCCAATAAATTTTTAAATTTAAACGCGCAAAAGAGGGTTCCCCCTCTTTTGCATTCTTCAAATTCACTTATTCGGCAATAATAACCTGTCCGCCGGCCTTTTCGACAGCCGCTTTGGCTGCTTCGGAAGAACCGGAAACTTTAATGGTTACTTTCGCCTTCAGCTCGCCGCTGGCCAGCAGACGCAAACCGTCATAGGTCTGCTTTAAAACGCCGGCCTGGCATAAAACATCAGCATTGATTTCTTTAGAAGCATCAACAATGCCTTTATCAATCGCCGCCTGCAAACGCCCTAAGTTAATTTCCGCATACTTGTTTGCAAAAATATTGTTAAAGCCGCGTTTGGGCAAACGACGATAAAGCGGCATCTGACCGCCTTCGAAACCGTTAATCGCCACGCCTGTACGAGCCGTCTGACCTTTTCCGCCGCGGCCGCCGGTTTTGCCTTTGCCGCTGCCGATTCCGCGGCAGATGCGCATACGGCCTTTGCGGGCGCCGTCGTTATCACGAATTTCATTCAGTTTCATTTTCTTAACTCGCTTTATTAAAATCAGCCGTGCGCCGCCTGAAATTCAAACAGCGCACGCGCCCGTTTATTCTTCAACCACGGTTACCAGATGGGCAACTTTCGTGATCATACCGCGTACGGCAGGCGTATCCTGCAGTACTTTTTCAGCATTCATCTTTTTCAGTCCCAGCCCCAACATCGTTGCGCGCTGAACTTTCGTTGCGCCGATAATGCTGGCCGTCTGTTTGACTTTAATCGTTTTTGCTGTTTTAGCCATGATTTTACTCCTTCACTGCCGCAGCGTTCACGCCGTCGCGAGCAGCGACAACATCGCCGACTTTTTTACCGCGCTTCGCAGCAATCATGCGGGGAGAATTAACCGTCTTCAAAGCCGCAAACGTCGCTTTAATCATGTTATGCGGATTTTGAGAACCGATTGACTTCGCAACAATATCCTGAATGCCCATTGTTTCAAAAACAGCGCGCATCGGGCCACCGGCAATAATTCCGGTACCAGCGGGAGCCGTTCTTAAAACAACTTCGCCGGCGCCGTATCTGCCGCGGACATCATGATGCAACGTCCGTCCCTCGCGCAAAGGAATACGAATCATTTCGCGTTTGGCTTTTTCCGTCGCTTTACGGATTGCTTCGGGAACTTCACGAGCCTTGCCGGAAGCAAATCCGACGCGGCCGCGCTGATCGCCGACGACGACCAAAGCGGCAAAAGCCATACGACGACCGCCTTTAACAGTCTTCGCAACACGGTTGACATACACGAGCTTATCAACGATTTCATCCATATCGCGATCGCGTTCCGCGCGCATTTCTACGCGTTGATCGTTTTCGCGTTCTTTTTCGCCGCCACGACGGCGTTCTGTATTAGGTGTGCGTGCCATAATTACCTTTTCCTTTAGAATGACAAACCGGCTTCACGAGCTGCTTCCGCCAAAGCTTTCACACGACCGTGATAGACATATCCGCCGCGGTCAAAGCATACTTCTTTGACACCGGCTGCCAGAGCACGTTCCGCAATCAGCTTGCCGACAACGGCGGCGGCTGCAACTGTGGCACCATTCTTTACAGAAGACTTCACTTCTTTTTCAACCGTCGAAGCGGCCGCTAAAGTCTTGCCTTCTTTGTCGTCAATAACCTGCCCGTAAATATGCTGTCCCGAACGGAATACGGATAAACGCATACGTCCGGCGGATTTACGCCGCAGGGAAGCACGGGTACGGATACGACGGCCTTCAAATTGTAATCTTGCCTTACTCATTTTCGTTCCCCTTTACTTCTTCTTACCTTCTTTACGCAGGATGTATTCACCCTCGTACTTGATACCTTTTCCTTTATAGGGTTCAGGAGGCCGTTTTGCACGGATAACCGCGGCAAACTGACCAACCTGCTGCTTATCAACACCGGAAATTTCAACATTCGTCGGCGTTGCGCACGCAACCTTCAATCCGGCAGGAATTTCAAAATCAACATCATGGCTGAAGCCCAAGCTCATCTTTAAAATTTTTCCCTGAACCTGCGCTTTGTAACCAACGCCGTTGATTTCCAGCTTTTTGGAAAATCCTTCGCTGACCCCTTTGACCAAATTGTTCAAACGAGCGCGAGTCGTTCCCCATGAAGAGCGATTAATTCCGGTTTCGGATTTACGCGGTGAAACCCACAACTTGTTTTCTTCAAGTTTCAAATCAACGTCATCTGCCGCTGTATATTCTAATTCACCCAGTTTCCCTTTTACTTTTACCTGCTGACCTTTCAGATCAACCGTAACGCCTGCGGGAACGATGACAGGGTATTTACCAACACGTGACATGCTAAATCCCCCTCTTAGAATACTTTACACAAAACTTCGCCGCCAACATTGGCCTGACGAGCTTCATGATCGGACATAACGCCCTGCGGCGTCGACAAAACCGAAATACCCAAGCCGTTATAGAATTTCTGCAAATCTTTAACACGTGAATAAACACGACGACCCGGCGTGGATACGCGAGCAATCTCGCTGATGACCGGACGGCCTTCATAATATTTCAGTTCAACTTTTATTTCGTCAATGCCTTTGCGGACATTTATACGCGAATAACCGCGAATAAAACCTTCACGCTTTAAAACTTCCAAAACGCTTTCGCGCAACTTGGAAGCCGGCACCGTAATGTCGCTCTTGCGAGCCTGCTGACCGTTACGAATACGTGTCAGCATATCTCCCAACGGATCGGAAAATGACATGGTAGTATCTCCTTACCTAACTTGATGTTACCAACTAGACTTAACCATGCCGGGAATCTGACCGCATGAGGCCAAATCCCTCAACACAACACGTGACAGTTTGAACTTGCGGTAGTTCCCGCGAGAACGTCCTGTCAATTCACAACGCAAATGAACGCGCGTGAAGGATGAATTGCGCGGCAATTCAGCTAACTTCAACACGGCGTCAAAGCGTTCTTCTTCCGAAATAGAGCGATCTTTAATCTTTGCCTTAAGAGCGTCACGACGGGCTTTGTATTGTTTAGCCAGACGTTCACGTTTCTTATTGCGTTCAACAGCACTTGTTTTTGCCATATTTTTATTCTCCAATCGCTCTAGTTTTTCGCAAACGGCATATCAAAACCGGCCAAAAGCGCCTTTGCTTCTTTGTCGGTTTTCGCCGATGTGCAGAATACTATATCTAAACCACGAATTTTATCAACAGAATCATAATCGATTTCCAAGAAAACGATTTGTTCCTTTAAACCCATAGCATAGTTTCCCTTGCCGTCAAAGCTTTTATTTGAAATTCCGCGGAAGTCGCGCACACGCGGCAGAGCCATCGTGACCAGACGATCCAGGAATTCATACATGCGTTCCCGGCGCAAAGTCACTTTGCAACCGATCGGCATTCCTTCGCGCAACTTAAAGGCGGCAATGGATTTTTTCGCATACGTTACAACAGGTTTCTGCCCGGCAATCGCCGTCAGATCACGAACCGCAGCGTCAACGGCCTTACGGTCTTCAACCGCATCGCGGCCCACACCCATGTTGATAACGATTTTTTCCAAACGGGGAATTTCCAACTGGTTTTTATAACCGAATTCTTTTTCCAGTTTGGGGCGGATAACTTTCTTGTAATGATCATAAAGTCTTGCCATATCACCTACTCCTATTTCTTCACGGCGATGACTTTGCCCGACTTTTTCGCAACGCGGACTTTTTCTCCGTCAACGACTTTAAAGCCGACGCGAGTCGGTTTACCCGTTTCCGGATCAATCAAAGCCACATTGGAAACGTCAATCGGAGCTTCCTTCGAAATAATGCCGCCGGCATTCGTCTGTGAAGGACGCGTATGGCGTTTAACCATGTTAACACCTTGAACAACGACCTTGTTGGTCTTCGGCATAGCGCGTAAAACTTCGCCCTGTTTGCCTTTGTCACGACCGGTCGTCACGATGACCTGATCACCTTTTTTAATTTTCATTTTGACCCTCTACTAAATTACTTCAGGCGCCAAAGAAATAATTTTCATGTATTTCTTCGCACGCAATTCTCTTGTCACCGGGCCAAAAATACGGGTACCGATCGGTTCGCCGTCTTTGTTGATCAGAACCGCAGCGTTGGAATCAAATCTGATTGCGCTGCCGTCCGCACGACGGATTTCCTTTTTGGTACGCACGATAACTGCGCGGTGAACATCACCTTTTTTGACACGTCCGCGCGGTATCGCTTCCTTAATAGAAACAACAATAACGTCGCCGACAGATGCCGTCTTACGTTTGGATCCACCTAATACCTTTACGCACTGTACTTTGCGTGCGCCCGAGTTATCAGCGACATCCAGGTTGCTTTGCATTTGAATCATGGGATAAATCCTCTACTTTCCCGATTAACCGGCATCAACCAGCACTTCCCAAGTTTTTGTCTTGGAAAAAGGCACACATTCGCGAATACGAACAACATCGCCTACTTTAAACTGATTGAGCTCATCATGAGCGGCGTATTTTTTAGAACGCCGAATAAATTTCTTATAAATCGGGTGCATGACGCGGCGTTCGACTTTAACGACGACAGTCTTATCCATCTTATCGCTGACGACTACACCCTGTAAAATACGTTTGGGCATCTTTATTACTCCTTAGACCCCGTTTTGCGTTCAGATAAAAGCGTTTTAATCTGAGCGACTTCACGTTTCACCTGACGCATACGAGCCGTATTCGTCAGCTGACCGCTTGTCTGCTGAAAGCGCAGATTCATGCTTTCTTTTTTCAAAGCAATAATCTGTTCGTTCAGTTCATCATCAGTCTTTGCACGCAAATCTTTAATTTTAGCCATAGTTTAAGCCTCCTCAACCACGCTGCGGGAAACGAAACGTGCCTTGATCGGCAGCTTAGCGGCAGCTAATTCAAAAGCTTCACGCGCAGTCTTTTCGGATACGCCGTCAATTTCAAACATGATGCGACCCGGTTTAATACGGCAAACCCAGAATTCCGGATTCCCCTTACCTTTCCCCTGACGAACTTCAGGAGGTTTCTTTGAAACGGGTACATCGGGGAACATACGCAGCCAGAAACGTCCCTGACGTTTCATGTGGCGCACGATCGCACGACGTGCCGCTTCGATCTGACGAGCCGTCACACGTTCAGGCTCCATCGCTTTCAGACCGAAAGATCCGAAAGCCAGTGTCGTTCCGCCTTTAGCAACGCCGTGAATACGGCCTTTAAACTGTTTGCGGAATTTTGTTCTTTTAGGACTTAACATCTCTTACATGTCCTTTCTTAGCGTTGAGCGTCCGACAGACGTTTGTCCTGCGCCATCGGGTCATGAGCCAGAATTTCACCTTTGAAAATCCAGACCTTGACGCCGCACGCACCGTATGTCGTATGCGCGGTCGATGTTCCATAATCTACATCCGCACGCAGCGTATGCAGGGGAACACGTCCTTCTCTGTACCATTCGACGCGGGCAATTTCAGCACCGCCCAGACGGCCGCCGCAGTTGATACGGATACCTTCCGCACCCTGGCGCATCGCCGACTGAACCGAACGTTTCATTGCGCGACGGAAAGAAACGCGACGTTCCAACTGCTGAGCAATGCTTTCGGCAACCAGCTGAGCATCTAATTCCGGTTTACGGACTTCAACAATGTTCAGATGAACTTCGCCGCCGGTCATTTTCTGCAGTTCGTTTTTCAAAACGTCGATATCCTGACCTTTTTTACCGATGACAACACCGGGACGCGCGGAATGAATCGTAATGCGGGCTTTTTTCGCCGGGCGTTCGACAATCACGCGGCTGATACCGGCAATCGACAACTTCTTTTTCAAGTATTCACGAATCTTGAAATCTTCATGAAGCTGTTTTGCATAATCAGCATCAGCAAACCAACGGGAATCCCAAGTACGGTTAATTCCCAAACGTAAACCAATCGGGTTAACTTTCTGCCCCATTTTAACGGTTCTCCTCGTTTTCGCGTACAACAACTGTCAGGTTGGAAAACATCTTTTCAACACGGCCGGCACGTCCGCGAGCGCGGGCCTGCCAACGTTTCATCACCAACGCTTTGCCGACATAAGCTTCGGCAACGATCAGTTTATCAACGTCCATGTTGTGATTGTTTTCAGCATTAGCAATCGCCGACTGTAATACTTTTTTTACTTCGCCTGCGACGCGGCGCGGAGAAAAGCTCAACTGAGTCAAAGCTTTTCCGACTTCCATGCCGCGAATCGACGCAGCCACAAGATTTAACTTGCGTGTGCTGCTGCGGATCGTGCTGCCGCAAGCCATTGCTTTTTTAATTTCTTTTTTCGCTACCATGTTCTTTAGCCCTTCTTGGCTTTGTTATCGCCTGCGTGACCGAAGAACGTGCGGGTCGGAGCAAATTCGCCCATTTTATGCCCGATCATGTTTTCGGTAACGAGGACAGGAATAAACTTTTTACCGTTATATACGCCAAAAGTCAAACCCACAAATTGCGGAAGAATGGTTGAACGGCGCGACCAAGTCTTGATGACTTCATTTCGGCCCGATTCACGTACCTTTTCAGCTTTCTTGAGAAGGTAACCGTCAACAAAGGGGCCTTTCCAAACGGAACGAGACATAATCTACTACCCTCCTAATTAAGCTTTTTTCTTCGAAGCATGACGACTGCGCATAATAAAGACGTTCGTCTTCTTGTTTGTACGAGTCTTCTTGCCCTTTGTGCATTTACCCCACGGAGTTACCGGATGACGTCCGCCGGAGCTGCGGCCTTCACCACCGCCTAACGGGTGATCAACCGGGTTCATCGCCACACCGCGAACGGAAGGACGAATCCCCAACCAGCGGGAACGGCCGGCTTTACCGCCGTCTTCATTTTGTTTATCCGGATTGGAAACCGCACCGACGGAAGCCAGACATTCGCCGCGAACCAAACGCAGTTCACCCGAATTCAAACGCAGCTGAGCATAACCGGCGTCTTTACCGATCAACTGAGCATAGCAGCCCGCCGAACGGGCAACCTGACCGCCGCGGCCGGGGTTCAGTTCAATGTTATGAACCACCGTTCCGACCGGCATATTCTTCAACGGCATTGCGTTGCCCGGTTTGATATCGACTTTTTCACCGGAAATAATCGTATCACCGATTTGCAGACGCTGCGGCGCCAAAATATAAGAACGTTCGCCGTCTTCATATTTGATCAGCGCAATAAATGCCGTACGATTCGGATCATATTCCAAACGTTCTACCGTCGCGGCGACATCAAACTTGTTGCGTCTGAAGTCGATAAAACGGTAACGACGTTTATGACCGCCGCCCATACGGCGGCTGGTAATACGCCCCTGATTATTACGGCCGCCGGTCTTATTCAAACCTTCGGTCAATTCTTTAACGGGACCACCTTTATACAGATCACTGCGTTCAACCAAAACGAGGTGTCTCCGGCTGGGTGTTACCGCTTTAAACGTTTTTAACGCCATTTCTTAAACCCCCGTCGTAAAATCAATATTGTGACCTTCCGCCAATGTAACGACAGCTTTTTTGAAATCGCTGCGTTTTCCGACAGTACCGCGGAAACGTTTCGTTTTTCCGCTGATACGGACAGTATTGACAGATTTAACCTTCACACCGAACAAAGCTTCTACAGCCGCTTTGACGTCGGTTTTCGTTGCCGTCAACGGAACACGGAAAGTCACTTGTCCGTTTTCAGAACATTTCATGGCTTTTTCCGTAATAACGGGACGCAAAAGCGTATCGTACATTTTTTCCGTTACTTTAATTTCCGGTTTACTCATTTCAGTCGAGCCTCCAAGTTTTCTGCGGCCTCTTTGGTTAAAACCAAAGTATCGCGGCGCAAAATATCATAAACATTAGCACCTTGCTGAGGCAGAACGTCAACGCCGACGATATTGCGCGCAGACAAAGAAAAATTATTGTCCAGCTCAGCGCCGCCGATGAATAAAGTGGAAGTCAGACCCATTTTTTCCATTTTGGACAACAGATCTTTTGTTTTTACTTCCGACATCTTCAGAGCATCAACGACGACCAGTTTGCCGTCTTTTGCCTTTGCGGACAAAGCACAGCGCATACCCAGCTGACGGATTTTCTTCGGCAGTCCCTGTTCATGAGAACGAACGACCGGACCAAAGCTGATGCCGCCGCCGCGGAACTGCGTCGCACGCAAAGATCCCTGACGGGCACGCCCCGTACCTTTCTGTTTGTACGGTTTTTTCGTTGTACCGCTGACTTCGGCGATCGTTTTCGTCTTGTGCGTTCCCGCGCGACGATTGGCCAGCTGCCAGTTAACGACGCGGCTTAAGATATCCGCACGAACTTCAACAGCAAAAACGCTGTCAGCCAGTTCCATCGAACCAACGTTCTGGTTATCTAAATTGACGATATCACATTTCATCGCCGTTATTCCTTCACTTCTTCAGAAGCTGCAACCGTTTCTTCCGCAGCCGCGGCCTTAGCCTTCAAACCGGCGGGCATCGGCACATCTTTGGGAAGAGCCTTCTTTACAGCGTCCTTAATCAAAACATAACCACCTTCAAATCCCGGAACGGCGCCTTTGACCATAATCAGGCCGCGGTCAGCGTCCGTCGCAACGACTTTCAGGTTCTGGACGGTGACACGTTCAGCGCCCAGATGTCCGGCCATTTTTTTGCCCTTGAAGACACGCCCCGGATCCTGACGGTTACCCGTAGAACCTAACGAGCGGTGAGAAATAGACACACCGTGTGTAGCTTCAAGACCGGCAAAATTATGCCGTTTCATACCGCCGGCAAAACCTTTTCCGATCGAGGTGCCGACAACATCAACAAACTGACCGGCAATAAAATGATTCGCGGACAGTTCATCGCCGGGGTTAAGGACACAGTCCTCACTAACCCGGAATTCAACCAATTTGCGCTTCAGTTCAACATTGGCTTTGGCAAAGTGGCCGCGAACCGATTTAGAAACACGGTTGGCCTTTGTTTTACCAAATCCCAGCTGCAGCGCGACATATCCGTCCTTGTCCTTCGTGCGGACAGAGACGACTTCGCATCCCTCAACCTTCAGAACGGTGACGGGAACGTGAGTCCCGTCTTCCGTAAAGAGGCGAGTCATGCCCATTTTTTCAGCGATAAGACCACTACGCATGGCTCTTTTATCCTTTAAAGTTTAATTTCGACGTCAACACCGGCAGCCAAATCGAGCTTCATCAAAGCGTCAACCGTCTGCGGAGTCGGATCGATAATGTCAAGTACTCTTTTATGAGTACGGATTTCAAACTGTTCGCGCGACTTCTTATTGACGTGCGGCGAACGGTTCACTGTAAACTTTTCTATGCGAGTTGGCAAGGGGATAGGACCACAAATTTGCGCTCCCGTGCGTTTTGCCGTGTTTACAATCTCGCGTGTCGACTGATCTAACAACCGATGGTCGAAAGCTTTCAGACGAATTCTAATATTTTGACCTTCCATGATCAA
>ULRP01004593.1_pt1 | contig 29351 bp, 31 predicted proteins | sample 1955521 | NCBI WGS metagenome assembly ULRP01 (sample SAMEA4835685, study PRJEB28245) | human gut metagenome | biome: gut microbiome; material: fecal sample | place: Denmark | collected 2008
GTTTTTATCTTTTAACTGACGGATGTATTTAAGGCAGTCTAACGTGTTTCTGGCAAATCGGCTGATGGATTTTGTAATGATCATGTCTATTTTTCCTGCCATACATTCCTCAATCATGCGGTTGAACTCTTCACGCTTTTTGGTATTTGTACCTGTGATACCATCATCCGCAAAAATCCCTGCCAATTCCCATTCCTTGTTTTTCTTAATATAGTTTGTATAATGTTCAATCTGAATTTCATAACTTGAAGCCTGCTCCTCACTATCCGTTGAAACACGACAGTAAGCAGCCACTCGTATTTTGGGTTTGCTCTCACTAGTTTTATTATTTCCGACTCGTTTAATTGCCGGAATCACTGTGACATTTCTACTCACTGCCACTTGTTACACCTCACTTTCTATCAAACTGTAGGCATATTCCGCCTGCTTGTATGGGTCTTCATATTTTTGCACCAGAGGTTTTGCTTTGAACTTTACAGGGTAATCCGTTTTCGGTTCATCTTTAGGTTCCCTTATCCTCCCGAGCTTTTCTGCTCGTTTTCGTTTTTCTTCTCTGGCTTTTTCAAATGTCTCCTCATCAATAATGGGAGGGTAAAATTCATCGCCTAGGTAGTGCTTGTTCTGCAACATCTTACCTGCTGTGGCATGATAACAATCTATCCCAGCTTTTTTAGCAGCTTCCTTCAAAGAAAGGCCTGCCAAGTATCCGGAAAATAATTCTTTTACCTGCTCAGAAGTCTTTTCATCCACAACAGCTTTTCCATCTTCAATTCTATATCCATAGGGTGTGTGACCCATCTAATTCACCAACCTTTCCTTCAATGTGATTCCACATTTTAATTCAAAACCTACTTCCTCCCGTGAAAAGACAATAATCCTCTCTACGTAATCTTCAAACAACTCATCCTCATAAGCTGTGAGCATTTTGGACTTAGTGGCAAACTTAAGCAGACGGTCAACTTCATCTACTTTAGCAAAATTGCCATTGACGGAACGAGTAAGTTGATCCTTTTCGGCAAGAAGCCTTTCTCTTTCTGCCTCCAGTGCATTCTTTTCTTTATTAAACAGAGCAGGTTCCAGATACCCTTTGGCCATTAAACCTGTCAGTACTTGGCTCTGCTCCATGTTGTTTTCAATTTTAGTTTCCAACTCTTCAATTCTACGAAAACTCGCTGCATTGTTTTGGTTACGTAACCCATGAAAAAGTGGTCTTAATATAAACTTCTGACCGAATATGAGTTTATTCATCATCGTAACAAATGCAGTCTTTATATCTTCATCTCGAATGAACTGCATGGAACATTCCGTTATATTGCTGATATGCTTACTGCAGCACCAAGCAATGTATTTTCTTGTACCAGATGAATGAATCCGTCTTTTAAAGGTACTGCCACATTCCGAGCAGATAATTTTGCTAGAAAAGGAATATCGGTTTAGATATTTACTGTTGCGTTTTTCGATTCCTTTTTCCTTGGCTCTCTGATTGAGAATGGCATCTACAGCTTCAAAATCTTCAGGGCTGATAATTGCCTCATGGTGGTTTTCTACTAGATACATATTTTTTTCACCATAATTGGTGTGCCTGTTAAAATGGCTATCAGTATAAGTCTTTTGCAAAATAACATCGCCAGTATATTTTTCATTGGTCAGAATCCCTCTAATCGTAGTAGCTGTCCAACGACCACCTCTTTTTGAAGGGATACCCTTTTGATTAAGATCATTTGCAACTTTCTGTGTGCCTTTGCCCGATAATACCTCTGCAAAAATATACTTCACAATTTCAGCTTGCTTGGGGTTTATTATCATCTGACCGTCAATGTTTTGATACCCATATGGTGGGTAGGAAATTTTAAAGGTTCCGTTTTGGAATCGTCTTTGAATGGCCCACTTCGTATTTTCGGAAATGGAAATTGACTCACTTTCTGCAAGCCCACTTAAAATGGAGAGCATCAATTCGCTCTCCATTGAACTCGTATTGATGTTTTCCTTCTCAAAATAGATATGAACCCCAAGGTCGATCAGTTTTCGAACCATCTCCAAGCAATCTGTAGTATTTCTGGCAAATCGGCTAATTGACTTTGTAATAATTAAGTCAATTCTCCCAGTTTCACAGTCTGATAACATTCTAAGTAGGTCAGAGCGGTTTTCCTTTTTCGTGCCGCTGATACCCTCGTCATAATATAAGCCTGCGTATTCCCATTCTGGATTAGCCTTTATATAGCTCTCATACTACTGTTGGTATTCCTAGTTTTCTAAACTCGCCTTTATTTTCTTTTGGTATTTCTACCCTTCTGACTGGGTTAGGTTTATATTTCCCTTCCCTTATCTTTTGGAGCAAGGTACTTTTGTTATTTTTGAGAAACGTTAAAAGTTCGTCAACGTTCATCCCATCCACTCCGCCAGCACCTTTATTCTTCTTCACTCTTTTATAAGCCTCATTTAGGTTATTAGGGTTTAGAATTTTCTCCAGTAGACTGTCAGTCTGACAATCTGTGTTGGTGTTTTCCGTTTCAGTAATCCTTATGTGACTGTACACTCCTACATACTCTTTCTCTTCCGGAGATACCATTTGTAGGTAGTCTTCTATTTGAAGTTGTCTATACATATCTTCACCTTTGGTTACATTCATTGTCCTTTCACCTCCTAAAGTTCGGTCCTTCCTTTAATGTCTTAAGCCATTAAAGTACTATGACCTCTGCTGACTTCTCGCCATTCGTTGTTACTACAAGTTTCGTAAATAGTTGTTGCTATGACTCATTCTTGCTGACGAGACCTCCCCAGGTAAGAACGTAATCTTTCTCTCCATATATCTGCCACATTTACTATAATTAATTCCGAGTAGTTATTGGACTTTGATTTGTTTGGCAACCTTATCCTTAATTATAGCCTGATGTGATTTCTGTTCGTCAGACCAGAGATTTGCCTACATCTTCCTTCAGATTCCACCTCACGATGGACACCCTTGATGTTCAGCTAAGCCTTTCCCACTACTAGGGCAGACTAGGGACTTTCACCCATTAGATTACGCCCATGCTGGGCGCACCAAAAAAACACCCTGCATTTCTGCAAGGTGCTGACTGTAGGCATATTCTTTATCTTTTCACATCCACACTTGTGCCGGACTTAAATTCAACTGTGAATCTGTCCTCATAAACCGTGATTTTTTCAATCATTCGTCTGACCAGTGTTTCGTCATATTCTTCAATCTGTTTCGTCTGTTCTGCAAGGAACTGCTGCATCTCTGCTATCCGCTGTTTCAGACCCTCACGCTCCGCATTTTCAACCATTGCATTCTGTTTCAGTTCACGCAGGTGGTCTATTTCATCGGCAAGGTCATTATAGTCCTGCTTGGCATTGGCTCGTTTCAAAAGTTCCTTCTGTAATTCTTCCAACCTGGCATTGATGCTTTCCAGTGAACCATCATCTTCCAAAGCAAATACTGTGGCAATATTCGTTTCTAATGCCTCCAGCATTTCATCTTTACCACCAAGTACCATGTTAATGGCTTTTACCACTGCATTCTGTAAGTCGGTTTCCTGTATGGTAGGTGCATCGCAACAGCCAGGGCCATGTTCTACACGGTTTACGCAACGCCACACAATGGAATGTTTGCCCCGGTTGTTCCATGCAATCCTGCGATAAATATCTCCGCACTTAGAGCAGTAAACAATGCTGGAAAGTGCATACTTGCTGCTATAAACCCTTTTCTTGCGATTTTCCCCGCTATGCAGATTTGCCCGTCTGAGCATTTCTTCCTGCACCTGCATATAAATGTCACGGGGAATAATAGGTTCGTGGCTGTTTTCCACATAATACTGTGGAACAATACCATTATTCACAACACGCTTTTTGGTAAGGACATCCACCGTATAAGTCTTTTGAAGAAGTGCATCACCAATGTATTTCTCGTTTTTCAGGATTTTTTTGATGGTTTCCGGACGCCATTTGGTTTTCCCTGCTGCCGTGAGTATCCCATCCACCTCAAGACCTTCTCCTATTTGTTTCAGGCTTGCACCCTGCAGGTATTCCCGGTAAATGCGTTTTATGATTTCTGCTTCATCCGGCTCAATAATAAGATGCCCGTTTTCATCTTTTGTATATCCCATGAAACGGTTGTGATTAACCTGCACCTCGCCATTCTGGTAACGAAACTGCAGTCCTAACTTTACGTTTTTGCTCAGGGATTCCGATTCCTGCTGTGCAAGACTGGCCATAATGGTAATGAGAACCTCTCCTTTGGAATCCATTGTGTTTATATTTTCTTTTTCAAAGAATACGGGGATATTCTTTTCTTTTAACTGACGGATATATTTCAGGCAGTCCAGAGTATTTCTTGCAAAACGGCTGATGGACTTGGTAATGACCATGTCTATGTTGCCAGCCATACATTCTTCAATCATCCGGTTAAACTCTTCACGCTTTTTGGTGTTGGTACCCGAAATACCATCATCTGCAAATATCCCGGCAAACTCCCAGTCATCATTTTTCTTTATGAGATTGGTGTAATGCTCCACCTGTGCATCATAACTTGTGGCCTGTTCATCGCTGTCTGTACTGACACGGCAGTACGCTGCGACCTTTAATTTCGGCTTTTCTTCCCTGTTCACGGTATTGCCGACACGCCTCCGTGCCGGAATAACTGTTATATTCTTACTCAACTTTTTCCACCTCGCTCTCTATCAGGCTGTATGCGTATTCCGCCTGTTCAAATGGATCTGAAAATTTTACAGGAACTTCCTTTAATGAAAAATGTGTATCCACTGTCATGTTCGGCCTTTTCTCCAGTTCCCGAATCCTGCCAAGCTTTCCTGCTCTTGCAATGCGTATTTCTTCAGCCTTATCAAATAATTCCTTTTCAATAATGGCGGGGTAATATTCATCTCCAGGGTAGTGTATATTTCGTAGCATTCGCCCGGCACTGCCATGGAAAATTTGAAGTCCTGCTTTCTCTGCCGCAGTTTTAAGGGCAAGTCCTGAAATATAACCCTCGAATAAAGTTCTTACTCTCTCTGCCTGCTCCTCATCGATGACTGCTTTGCCGTCAACAATCTTGTATCCATATGGTATATGTGCCACTATCTCACCAGCCTTTCTTTCAAGTTTAATCCGCATTTCATCACAAATATGATTTCATCCCTCGATACCACGATAATGCTTTCAACATGGGCAAGAAAAACATCGTCATCATATTCCGTAAATGTTCTGCCTCCGGAAACAGCTTTGATCAGTTTTTTCAAAGCATCCACCTTCGTTCTGTCACCACTAACGGAATTCATAACATTGCTTTTCTCGTTCTGTAAACGATGCTCTTCCTGAACCAGCCTATTGTTTTCACTGTTAAAGAGTGCAGGCTCTAGCAGCCCGCTTGCCATAAGGCTTGTCAGCACCTGCCTTTGTTCCGTATTCTTTTCCAGTTTGTCTTCGTATTCCTGTATCTGCAACAATCGGTCTTTATCATCCAGTCCCTGCAGATTATGAAGTAAAGGCTTTAGCACAATCTGATGGGCAAATGCCAGTTTATTCATCATGGTAAGAAATGCAGCTTTGATACCTTCATCTGTGATGTATTTCATGGAACAGGAATTCTTGTCCTCAATATGACGTGTGCAGCACCAGGCTACATAATTGCCACTCGGTTTATAATGCTTTCTGCGTTTGAACACTCCACCGCACTCACCACATCGAATCCTGCCGGAAAAACCATAACGGTTTTGGTAACGCTGTGTGTTTACTCCGTTACCTTTTTCTTTTCCCCGCTGGTCTAGTACTTCATTTGCTTTTTCGAAGACCTCATGGCTCACAATTGCCTCGTGATGCCCTTTACATAAATACTGGTCGCATTCCCCTTTATTCAAATGACGGTTAAAACTGCTGTCCGTATAGGTTTTCTGAAAAATGGCATCTCCCGTGAACTTTTCATTGCGGATAATAGCGTTGATGGTTCCGGGCGTCCAGTTACCACCTTTTTTACTTGCAACACCCCGCTCATTCAGTTCCTTTGCAATGGCATGTGTACTTTTTCCTGCAAGTGTATCAGCAAATATCTGTTTTACAACTTCTGCCTGTTCCGGCACAATTACCATCTCACCGTTTTCATTCTTATATCCATACGGTGGGTAGGAAATGATAAATGTTCCGTTCTGAAAACGTTTCTGTACAGACCATTTGCTGTTTTCGGAAATGGATACCGATTCACTCTCAGCAAGACTGCTCAAAATGGAAAGCATCAGTTCACTCTCCATGGCACCCGTATTAATGTTTTCTTTTTCAAAAATCACGGTTACCTTTAAATCCAGCAGTTTTCTTACCAGTTCCAAGCAGTCTGTCGTATTTCTGCTGAAACGGCTGATAGACTTTGTAATGACCAGATCTACCATACCCTTTTCACAGGCATCCACAAGGGAAAGCAAACCATCCCTGCATTCCTTTTTCGTACCCGTGATGCCTTCATCATAATAAAGCCCCGCATACTCCCATTCATCATTGGATTTGATATAATCCTCATAATGTGCTTTTTGTGCCTCAAGGCTGATAAGCTGTTCATCACTTGCCGTGGACACTCGGCAGTATGCTGCAACACGGATTTTCTTTTTTAAGGATAAGGCTTTATTTTCCTCGATTTTCGTTATTCTTTTCATCATCTCACCTCACTTTCGGTATGGACATATTCCCGTAAAAGTGCCGGAATATCAAGTCATTCAGGACATAATCTCCACCAGATACGGAGAGAAAGTTTTGCGATTCTTCTCTGTTATCTTGTCAAATTCATCCACAGTAATCAGACCTCTCTCCAGCATCCGTTTCAACAGTTTCTGTGCCATGCAGTATTTATAATCATTTTTTAGCTGTTCTTCTGTCATGCGTGGCTTTATAAAGGCAGGAGAAACTCCCGGTTCTGTAATCTTCGTTACAATTCTGTTTTCGTTTGTCATAAAAAAACACCTCCTGCCTAATAGCCCCGGCAGGAGGTAAAATTGGACAGTCTGTCTAATCTTTTTTATAAAATTCCGTTTCATAACCATCGGCTCGAAGTAGCAGTCCCTTAATCCATGGTGGTGTTCTGCCCATCTGTTCACAGATGGCATCCACCGATACATCCTTACTGCATTCAATAATAAGTTCATCGTGGACGTGACCACAGATAAAACAGTGTGACAAAGTACGCATGGCATAGGCAAGAATATCACGACTGATGGCCTGTACGATATTTTCCACAAACTTAGGTCCGTAGCTTTCGATTCGCTCCCATTTCTTTGTAGCACCGACCCCTTCATAGGTCACAGACTCGCCGCCGAATATGTTTTCTCCCATACGGGGTTTTACATAGGAGAGCATTCTGCCGGATGGCAGCTTTATAAACAGCATACCGCTTTTGCATATAAAACGGATGCCATTAACTTCTGTAGTGATTTTTTGCTTAACAGCTGTTTTTACGGCTCGGTCAACATCCCACCAGAACTGCACTATCATCGGATTGGCACTTCGCCATGCATCTACAAGTGGCTGCAGTTCTTCTTCGGCAAGTCCCATGTCCAGTGCTCCCATCGATTTCAAGGCACCGACAGAACCACCATAACCGAGTGCCAGCTCCGCAATCTTACCTTTCTGCCTCAGATGACTATTTACCCCGTGCTTTTCCACAGGAACATGAAACATCTTACTGGCTGATTCACAATAGATGTCACCACCATTTGCAAAGACTTCAGATCTCCATGTTTCCCCGGCAAGGAAACTGAGTACTCTTGCTTCAATGGCACTAAAATCCGCTACCACAAACTTCATACCATCCCTCGGCACAAAAGCAGTACGGATAAGCTGTGACAGTGTATCCGGGATATCCTCATATAAAAGTTCCAAAGCGTCATAATCGTCTGCTTTTACAAGGGAACGAGCCTGTTCCAAATCCGGCAGATGATTCTGGGGAAGATTCTGCAACTGTATCAGTCTGCCCGCCCATCTCCCGGACCTGTTTGCCCCGTAGAACTGAAACATCCCTCTGGCACGTCCGTCTTCACACACAGCATTTTCCATTGCCTGATACTTTTTGACCGAGGATTTGGCAAGCTGCTGTCTTAATGTCAGCACTGAATTTAAAGGCTCCCTGACAGTTTTGAGTAATGCTGCAACGGTCTTTTTATCAAGAGATTCTGTTTGTAATCCATTATCCGAAAGCCACTGTTTCATCTGCTGCACTGAGTTTGGATTTTCAAGTCCCGTCAGCTTTTTCATTTTCTCAGTCAAATGATTCCTGGAACGTTCATCAATGGAAATGGCATTTGTCACAACATCCATGTCAAGGGCAATGCCACGGTCATTGATTTCCTGATCAAGGCAGTATTCCTGCCACACAAAGTCAGGAACAGGAAAATTTGCAAGTTTACCCTGAATGGCCATTTCAACTTCAACATCACGTTTGTTATAAGAAACAAACAGTTTCCATTTTTCAATATCGTGCTGTGGAAGATTCCGCTTTCTGCCACCATTGATTTTCGTAGGTTTACAAGGCATACAGAAATAACGGATGAGGTCTTTTCCCTCTTTCAGTTTCTGTTCTTCCAGTCCAAGCACAGCACCGGCTCCTGCAAGGGAAAGTGGCAGCCCCATATAGGCAGACCACACACAGGAGCATCTCCATGAAGACGAGTCAAGATAATCTCCGACACTGTCCTCCGAAATACTGTAACTGCTAAAATACTGCGGATAATGTTTCTTAAGATATGCGGACAGACAGACTCTTTCAAACTGTGCATTAAAGGCCCATTTCAAAACAGTATCATCCGTCAGTGCCTTAAGGATTTCATCCGGGATGGATTCTCCCTGTGCCAGATCCACCACCTGAACTGCTGCACCATTTATCGAATATCCAAACAGTAACACTTCAAACACATGAGACTGGACATATTTATATACCCCACATTTCTGCAGGTCTACATCAGAAAATGTTTCTATATCTATCGATATTGTCTTTATTTTGCTCATAACATTCCTCCAATACTATGACAAAGGCGGCAAAGATAAACTCTGCCGCCCCGCCACTCATTTATTAAAACAGGATTAAGACAGGAATCCCTCGTCTTCCTCCGTGGCAAAATCGTCCTCTGCACGGGACTTGCCACCAAGAGGCTCTCCATCCTTAATCTTCTGAAGGTTGTTAAGACCACAGGCAATTCCCTTATTACCATTGGAGTTGAAAGCGTAAAGGTTAATGCTGGCACGACCATAAACACCACTGTACACTTCACTTCTGTCGATAATAGGCTGGCAGCTTGCATCTACAATGCCCGGTGCCGATGCACTGTTGGCATTGATAAAATAACTGTCTGCATATGCAGGGTCATCCGGTCTTTCAGTATCTCCATCACGGAGAGGGGTTTTAAGTACCGAAAGTGCCGGAACGGTTTTTCCGTTACCCTTAAGCTTGCCCTGACCTTCTTCATAGGCTGCCTGAATTGCTGCCTGAATCTTTTCTACCGTTTTGGTATCAGATTTAGGAATGATAAGGCTCACACTGTACTTAGGAGTACCACCGTTAATAGACTTAGGCTCCCACACATTTGCATAAGACCATCTTGTTTCCGGACCTGTAATTACTTTCATTGGATTGTTCATTGTTGACATATTTTTGTCCTCCTTAATTTTCACTAAAATCTTCAACTGCTGTATTCATTTCCGGACGTTTGTCACTCTCCGGTACGAGTGTCGGTTTGCCCTGTGGCTTGTACACAAGACTGCCGAGTAATTCCTCGAACTTTTTCTTTCCGAGAATTTTCTGCATGGCCGTGATACCCGCTACTTTCTTTTCGTAAGGGTCAAAGCCTGCCTTTGTTACTACATCCGCCACCTTTGTTTCATCGGTGTACTTACGGTTGGAGCGTCCTTCCACAACCTTAAAGCCCGTGTATCTGGTTCCGCTGACTGCCTGCTTGAGGGCATATTCCTTTACATCTTCTGCCCAGGAGGTAAGTTCATCCACTTTGGACAGGATGACTGCAATCTCCTCCTCACTTAATGTTGCAGGCACTTCAAAATCATATCTGGCAAGTTCCATGTTGTATTCCATACGCTTGCGGCAGGTTGCCTTGACCCCGCAGAACTTACAATGCTCACCTGCCTTAAATTCTCCTTTGCCTTCGTAGGCAAGTGCTGCGGTAGGAGCAAGGATTTCATCCGCCCACTTCATAAGTTCTTCCTTTGAAATCGTATAGGTACTGATATTTTCACGTCTTGGCTGGTAAATGGTCATGCTGACGGTATCCACATCGTAAATACCATCGAAGAGTTCCAATGCTCCAAGAGCATAACACATCATTTGAGGGTTCTTTTCTGCTGACACAAGCACACCAAGTCCATGCTTGTAATCAATCACAGAAACCGTGCCGTCTGCTACGATAACGCAGTCCCCAGTACCAAATCCTTCTTTTACATATTTGGAGAAATCCAGTCTTTGTTCAATCAGCACTACCGGGTCAGCACAGGTTTCCCTGACCTTTTTAAGCTGTTCCACCACAAAACCCGCATATCCGTCAGCACATTCTTCCATCTCCTCATCATAATAGGAAAGGTTCTCCGTAGGATCTTTGGCATCTATGCCGAGCAGTTTTTTTAGCTTATACTCACAAAGAATATGTGCGTCCGTTCCTTGTCTGGCATATTCGCTACCCTTATCTTCTTTATCAGCACAAAGTCTGGCTGATGGTGGACAGGCAAGCCATCTGTGGCTGCTTGATGCAGAGAGCAATGCGTGTTTTCCCATATCACAGCACCTCCGCATCCGCAAGCAGGGCTGCATATTTTGACGGGTCAATATCCGACAGTTTGTCTGCCCCATATTTAATCAGGAGTTCCTTGACCTTTGCCGTATGTCCCTGACGTGATTTTTCTGCCAGCACCTTACGGACATCCGTAATGGATAGCTGCACTTCCTTCTTCTCTTTGTTCTCCTTAATTGGCTCTGCCTTGTCTTCTTTGCAGTCAGAACTAAACATCTGTGTCAGCGTTTCAGAAATGCTGATAAGGCTTTCTCCACAACGCTTTAATTCTGAAAGTTCTGCTGCAAGTTCGCTCATTTTACTCATGAACTTGTCCTCCTTCCTTGATTTCCGCTATAGCCAGTTCCGAAACGGTATCACCCGGTACGATAATGGTCAGTTTTTGCTTATCACCGAGAAGAAAACGCAAGAGGCGTTCTCGCACGGTAATATTGCGGCAACTGACAACACCGTTCTTTTTTGGCTCTTTGGAAACACTAATTTTCAAATTGTGTTTCATATCCGTCACCTCTTTCCGAGGGTTTCTTTTCTTGTGACCCTCTACCTATTAGCCTTGGGAAGAACACAGATTGGACAGCTTTCTTAAAATTTTTCAAAAAAAAATAAGACCCGGAAGGATTTCTCCCTCCGAGCCTCATAAAACCTGCATATTCAGTTATCCCAAAAGTTTATTCACTTTCTTCTGCACAGCAGCATAATCATATCCGGCAGCCGTAAGTTTCTCCTTACGCTCTGCTCCATTCCCCCAGTCACCACGGATGACTTCCTTTGCAATCTCATCAACAGATTTTAACTTTACTGTTTCTTTCTTCTCTGCAACAGTTTCCTGCACAATACAATAAGAAGGATTCTCAAGCCAAATCCATCCTGCTCCACTCTTGAGCCTGCCCCATCCGTCCTTTACTTCCACAATGGTAAAGACACCCTTGCCTGTCTGCCCATTGACTTTTCCTTTCATGGAAGGCTGTGAACGATAATTCAAATCATCCACAATGACTTTTACCGTAAATGGTGTAGACGGAAAATCAGTCACCGTATCTGATTTTGAAGGTGCAGAAACATTAGCATCGGAAACATCATACTGTGTCAGATTCCACTTCTCAATAATGGAACATAACTTCTCCATATAAGTAAGTGAAGTCGCATAACCGCCATCCTTTATAAGCTGTGCCACTGCTTTGTAATCCGTCATACCCTTGATGCCCTTATAACGGAGTGACTTTCCGTTCTTGGCTCCAAGCAGATATGCAGAATGGTCTGCAACGGAATCTTCCACGCAAGGATATTTTCTGAAATCCGCCGTAATGGTTTCATAACTGCCGTCAGCATTCTGTTCCTTTGTTTCTTTGGTGTAAATGCTTGTCCCATCCCAGGAAGAACCGCCCCATGTATTCCCGGATAATGATTTCTTCATGCCAAACATATTGTTGGCTTTCTGGGCAAGTTCACTCTTGCCGTACCCTGATTCCAGAATAAACTGTGCTGCAGAAATGGATGCGAGAATACCACTCTTCTTCATATCCTCACGGCAGAGATTACCAATAATCGGAATGGCATCCTTTTCAGAAAATCCTGCAAACACATCTGCCTGTGTGCCGGATGTCACATCTGAAGAATCACTCATCTTCTCCTTCACAGCCTTACGGAAGGTATCCATTGTATATCCCATTCCAAGCTGACTCCACAAATGCTCCGGGTCACCATGGTTAGATGCGATTCCCCTTGCATAGCCTTCCTTATGGCTGATAATTACACCATCAGCAAGTGGATTCAAACCAAACTTCTGACAAAGCATGGCAAACAACTCCACAGCTGCCTTATAGGTTCTTTCTGTCACAGCCTTTGCAGTATCCAAATCAGAACACTTAAATGATGCACCACCTGTATAGGTAATGCAGGAAGGCTCACACATTTCTATGCCAATATGGGTATTGTTTCCACTTCCATTGATGGAAGAACCGCAGTGCCATCCTCTGTGGTCCCAAGGGAGTGTCTGATATACCGTTCCATCATTTCCATCAATAAATCCGTGGACACAGGCTCTGTCAAATGACTCACTGTTCCATGAATTAATAAAGGCTGATGCCTTCGGCTGGGGGCAGCCAACCGAATGTAACATCAGCCCTTTCACTGTAATCTTTCTCCTGGCTTTATAGCACGGATTTTTTGTAAGAATGCTCTCCACAAGTTTCATATTACTCATCATCTCCCTTCACTTCTGGGATACCTGCAATACTTGTAAGCAGTGACAGGATACCCGCCAAAGCTGATGCACTCGCAACCATTACCCAGTTCACATCTCCCAACACGGCAGATGTCCCGATTGTTGCCACGGCAGTCTGTGCCACCGTCTTGACGGCTCTTACTCCCGACGCCTTAATCCAGTTTTTCCAGTAATTACTCATTGTCCTGTTCCTCCTTCTTTTTGTTTGGTAACTGTAAAAGCTGTTCCCTACGGCTATCAAGGATGCCGTTCTCCCCAAGGCTGTGGTATGCCTTGTACTGATTTTCCCAATCTTCCATATGCTCCTCGCTAATCCAGCCAGAATCCATGTAGAAGTGGTACTGTTCCAGAAGCTGTGACCTCATCTGAGCCTGCTGTGCTTTTGCTAAAACTTTGAGTTGCTTTGTGTACTGCACGCAGCACTTAATGCACCACGAAGCCATTGCAAAGATTGTAGGAATGCCAAGTGCCCCAAGCCATGCAATGATTTCTTTGATTTCTCCATTCATAAAATCTCTCCTTCCATAAATTTGTGTATGAAAAAAGCAGCCCTCTATGGACTGCCTTATCATCGATTATTGCTCCTGCAAAATGTATGTGATTTTCATTGTCTTATCTGCCGTCTTTGTAACCGGGACATCCAGATTATTGATGGTGGCAAGATAATTACATATCATATACCACCCGGAGGTTGACCATGTTCCATAATCACCAAAATACAACAACGGTTCATTCCTTACCGGGGTCAGGTTCATTTCGTGACTGCTGTTAAACAGTGACTTTGCCTCCGGGGTAATAATCTCATTCGTTGTTGTGTTTGCGATTAAAAGCTGATCATCATTACATTCATAATAAAGGCGGCCGTTGATATATGCTTTCGGATATCCTGAAACTGCTCCTGTGTTTATTCTTTTGAACTTCACAACATTAGCAGGATTGTTTATCTGAATCTTGTATAATTCATACGGGGAATCATACCCTCTTACAAAAAGAAATCCCTCATATACATACATATGCCAGCTACTGTTTGACTGGATGTAAACATCCGTGGTATTCGTTACTTCATACTGCTTAACCTCCCAACTGTCCAGTTTAATCTCCGTCACAAGAAATGTTCCATTCGGTGCAATCCTGTATTCATTTGCCGTGGTTATATATAAGCAGTCATTTGTCGGATCATAATTATATCCCCAGTATCCGATACGAAGCGGTGATGTCAGTTCACTTATTTCTATCTCTTTTATCAAAGGCTTCTTATAAAAAACATTATCCAAAATGGATACGGATTTCAGAAATGTTCTCCTCTTTGTGATGTGGATATGGTTTTTATCTGCAACCTTAAAGTAATAGGCACAATCCTGTTCACGGTCAATCAGGAAAATCAGTTCCGTTGTTCCAATCGTCATGCCTGAATATCTGCTGCTTGTAGACGCACCTGTTCTGTCCGGGTAGACATACTGTAATGTATCCTCTGCTATACTCTGCATCAGCGGATAGCTTGTCGTATATTCTGCATTCTTATATCCGTACGATGTAAACCCACCGTTTTTATGACTGAGGCACACACTTGCAATTGTACCGTTAGCCTGACTGGTAGCAAAATCATACACATATTTCACATAGCGGTCTTTCAGGTTCACTTCCGATTCCGTCTGATTAAACCCACCACGGCACGTATTTTTTGTGTTATTCTGTACCCCATACGCAGCACATCCTATCAGACTGGCATCAGCCGGAGGGTAATAGTCATCCGGATTTTCCGGGATTTCCTTGTCAAAGCACAAAATTCCTCCAAGTAGTGTCTGGTAGTATGGCACAAACTCGCTGAAGTATCTGTTTGGACGGTTCGACAGGCCAAGCGGTCTGAAGATATCCGTCAGGGCATTGGTAACCATGTTGTGGTTTTCATACACTTCCTTTTCCCCTGTTTTCACATCGGTAAGTTCAATCTTAGTTGTTCCCATCAGTTTTGCCATCGTCATCATCTCCATTTCTGTAATTCATAATAAAAGTGGTAAGTGTTGCATCCCCTGCCAACCAGAATCTGAATGTGATTGTCTTGCTTTCTGACAGTCCCGCAAAAAGGACCTCCAAATCCATAAGCAAAAAATCAGCCATCGGCACTTCATCCGTATAGGCTTCTCCATCATAACTGTACTGTACCGTGACATCTCCCGTATACTCCGCATTCAGCGCCTTGATACCAAGGACTGTTTCATCCGATAAATCAGCCATACATTCGATATACTGTTTGGGCGGCGTTCCCGTAATCATGGCATTAAGCGGAAATGCCCTGCTGTCACTCCAGCTTAAGACTTCCGGCAATGTCAGTTCCTTTATAAGTTCCCAGTCAGGCAGTTTCTGAAATCCTCTTGTCTTAAATAACAGAGAGGTTATTTCCGTTTCTTCCAAGGCAACAAGCACATCCTCACATTCCCCACTTTCTTCGTTTATTAACTCGTTTTGTACTGTATAAAGTACTCCCTCTCCATCCCTTATCAGCACCTTAAACGGAACAAGCAAATCTATTGGGGTGTACTTTATTTCATAAGTCTTTGATTCCGGGTAATACTGAAATGTAATATCCGGGGAGGCATCTGTCGGTTTTGTAAAGGTGTAGGTCTTATCTGCCACAAAATCAAATGCTCCATCATAACAGGAAATCGGCACATCAATCATATGAAGGGTGATGTCCCCGGTATCCCAGAAAATAAGATCATATTTAATCTGATAATCCACCCCGGATGCATTGTAATGGGACCAGCCTTCCCAGCGTATCTTTAGGAATCGGTAATAGCTGTATAATGTTCCTTCTTCACGGTACAGGGAACGCATTCTGGAGTCCCTGTTATTGATTTTTAAGTTTGATGTATCCGTGCCAATTCCCCAGTAAGAATCCCCATGTGCAAAAATGGAGGATACCTTACTGTCCTTAAAGAGCAGAAAATCTGCTCCATTGACAGCAAGAGTACCTCCGTCATAATTGTTACTATTCTGCAAAAGGCAGGTCATGTTCGTTACCCCTGCAGCGAATATTTCATTTACACTGTCATAATTCATAAGCCAAATTCCACTCCTTTCACACCGTCAAATTTTGATGTGTCTACCACAAGACTTTCCATAAATCCGCTGTCTGTTTCCAAAGATACAGATGTCTGCTCTTCGGTCACCGTTGCTTTAAGTTCAAAGAAACCATGCGTAGTATCCACTTCCTCCGGCACTTTAACGGAAGTATCTGATGCATTGATTACTTTCTGTAATCTGTAACCTTCCGATGTTCCATTCACTGTAATCTGCTCCACCGATTCCAAGAAGGATGTGTCAATCAGCAGATTTTCCATAAATCCATGTTCCAAGGACTCTGGAGCTGATGCAAGACTATGCCGTTTTCGTAATACAAACTGCTCATTACTGTTTACCGTCACATAACCGTTATACTTTGGATTTCCCCTGATGGAAGTCAGAACAAAGGTGCGAAGTATCTCTGCAATCCATGTCCTGTCGGTAAAGGTATCCACACCAAAGTCCATCTCCGTAATGGCAATGTTTCCTATAGACTGTGATATACCCGACCTTCGAATATTTGGAAATGCAACAGTCAGCTTATCCTCAAACGCATCAGCCACAAACGGAACATCACTGATTTTTACAAATCCGATATTCTCATTGATATTGATGCGACCGTTCCAGTCTCCAAGTCCTGCAGCAAGTCCCTGTCCGCTTATGGTTGCCCTTATCTGTGCCTCTCCTATCTTCACTGAGCCTTCCGATATTTTCAGATACATGGAAAATGTATTGGAACTCTTCTCTATAACCTTCGTTATGGGATAGAACAGGGTCACAATGTGCTTTCCGTAAATACAGTTTTTGGTCGGCATAAAATTATCAACGGTTTCTCCATTCATTTTATAGATGATGGAAAGTTCAGGATTTTCGATAATTACCTCTTCCGTTTCTCTTTCTTCTTCCAGCTTAATGACCTCAAGCAACATCTCACAGTGAAAAGCTGCCGTTGTGTCCTCCGTAGCCGTAAAATCAATATCCATCACCTTTGTCAGCGACTGTCCTATATTAAACGGACTGACATTTACAAAGTTATATACAACGGTTTTTCCACTCTCCACCGACTTCAAAAGACCCGTAATATTCTTTTCATTCTTACTCTTTGCACCTGCAAGTCTTGGATTCTTACCAACGCATTTTATGGACATCTTTCCATAAATTCTGCACTCCATACTTGTGATACAACTGACCTTATCTTCATCAGCGTGTCCACCCGTAAACTGCAGGATGTCTCCCGGCTCTAATGCCGGATTTCCTATCGTGGTACTGTTAAATGGAACATAATTTACCTTCTGAAGTGCCGTCAGTATTTCCCGGAGCATTCTCTCCCTTGTAGATTTGAGACCAAACTGCATCAGGGGATTGATTCCAAGGTTCATGGTCAATGCATCATCCGTTTCCATTGCGATATACTCTGATGTCTGGTCTGTCTGGTTTGTTGAGGATACTGCCGTATACCTTGTTACAAAATCAGAATAATTGCTGTCATACCGTTCTTTCTGCGGAATTGTCAATACAGGTTTATTGTCATACTGCTTTAACACAAACCTTCCATAACGGTCAATCTGGCAAAAACATCCGACTACCTGTGCCACATAAAAAATCAAATCCCTGAATGTTTCAATGTCATTATCCGCATAAATTCCAAGCGTTGTTCCGCCATTCGGCAATGCCGTAATCTCCGTCACCGATTGTGCCATTTCCACCTTACAGGTATCACAGGCAATCTTTAAGAACTGATAAGGTGTACCGCTTGAGGACTCCAGTTTCATTGCTTTTTCAAATCGGAGCATATAATCATACCCCTTAATCTCCAGGGTTCTTATTCCCCGGTTCGCCTCAGACACTTCAAATACTCCCATCGGTATGGTTTCAACCGTACCATCCAATAAAGTAAGCGAATAAAAAAGCCTTACCACAGCATCTTCCAATGTATATCTGTCTATTTCGGAAAACAGACTGATGCCCATTTCCGCAGCATACACAGTTCCAAGTTCGATTTCCGTATCAGAACAGCACTGCCACTTAATATACCCGGAGCCTTTCACAATGTCTTTTGCACCAAATTCATATATCCTGCCACCCTTGGTTGTGATTGTTCCGTGCCACTCATATTTTCTTGTATTCTGCCTTACTGCATTTTTAAATTTTTCTGATACATCAAACACAATGCCACCTCCGTTACATTTCATTCAGAGTAAAGGACACCATCCATAAGCCTTTATAAGATGTATCCTTCTTAAGTGCTGCCTTGAATCCTGAAATATACATCTCTGTTTCCTTTAGTTCCAATGTTTCCGTATCAAAATACTGCACGGTTATCTTTGCCATCTTCGAATATGCCGTGAGCTTTTTTAACCAATTCGGAGAAACAGAAAAAGAAACGGAAATGGTAGCCACTCCGCTTCTTACAACATCCCTCTGTGTAGTTCCTGCTTCTGTTTCTCCTCCCGTATCGGCCTCCACATCTGCCAGATCTACTGAATAAGAGTCCGGCAGTGGCAGGTTATTTCCGTTGAACACCAAATACTGCATATATGCCATTCTACCTTCCTCCACTTCTGATATTTGCTCTCTGCTGTGCGGATACAATCACTTCATCAAGCATTGTTCCTCCGATATAAACCGGGATAACTGTATCCCCACCATTCAGATTGATTCCGGCGAATGCCTCACGGATTGCTCCCACAATGTCTGCCGTGTTTCGAGCCGATGAGCGTGATGTGGTTTCCATTGCCGATGTGGTTGCACTCACATTCGGATTGATAACCATATCCTGCGACACCCCTTCCACAGCCTTTGCCACCACATCTTTACTCTTATTAATTCCTTTTGCCAGTCCGTCCATGAAGTCAGGCATCCATGACTCGTATTCCGTCAAAGGTCCCTCATCCGGCACAGAGAAATGAAGGAATGACTTAATCTTATCTGCCACGCTCTTTACGGCATCTCCCACTGCACCGATGCAGCTTTTAATACCGTTCACAAGTCCCATGACTAAATCCTTTCCCCAGGTAACTGCCTGTGAAGCAAGTCCCGTGATATGGTTCTTAACATTCGTGAAACCATTCTTTACGGCATTCAGCACATTCGTCATTGCTCCCTTTACGGCATTGACGATTCCATTGAATACATTAGAAACACAATTCTTAATAGCACCAAGAACCGTAGAAAATGTATTTTTTATGGTATTCCATATCGTGCTGATGGTACTCTTGATAGTATTCATGATGGTAGTGATGGAATTTTTCACTGCCGTGAAATCCCCAGTAATCAGTCCCTTTATACCGCTTACCACGGCGGATATGATGGTCTTGATTGCATTCCACACTGTGGTAAACACAGTCTTAATGGCATTCATCACTGTAGTAACAACCGTCTTTATGGTATTCCACACATTGGTAATCACTGTTTTTATCACATTCAGCACAGTCTCTATAATGGTTTTATAGATATTGAACTGCGTGGTAATGATGGTTTTTATCACATTGAATACCGTGGTAAAAACACCCTTGATGGCATTCCACACTGTGGTAATCACGGTCTTTATTACATTCAGCACGGTTTCTATAATAGTTTTATAGAAATTAAAATAGGTAGTCACCAGCGTTTTGATGACTCCAAGCACCGTTGTAAATATGGACTTGATTCCCTCCCAAACTGCTGAGAAGAATGATTTGATTGCATTCCACACCGTAATGGCTATCTGCTTTACATTCTCCCAGAGGTCAATCCAGAACTGCCGGAATCCCTCACAGTTATTCCACAGATAAATGAACGCAGCCACAAGCGCCGTAATGGCTGCAATGATAAGGAATATCGGATTTGCAAGCATTGTGGTATTAAGTGCTGCAAATGCTCCTTTTACTACATTGATTACTCCTGCAATCTTCGGAACAACCGTCATAATCGTACCGACTGCTGATATTACCTTACCAATGATGATAAGTACCGGTCCCAACGCCCCGGCTACAAGTGCAACCGTTACAATAATCTTCTTCGTTCCTTCATCAAGGGAGTTCAGCCAATCTACCACACTCTGTACTGCACTTACGATACTTTTTAATGCAGGCATCAATAACTGACCAAAAGAAATAGCCAGCCCTTCAAGAGCTGACTTTAGAAGTGTTAACTGACCCTGTAAGTTATCAAGCTGTGTATCTGCCATCTGCTGTGCAGCACCACCGCTGTTTGTGATGGACTCCTGAAGGCTGTCCCATGTACTTCCCGTATTGGCAAGTAAAGCATTTACAGAAGAAAGGTCTGTCTTATTAAAAATGTTTGATATGATATTGGATTTTTCTTCCGAGGTCATACCATCCATGCTTGTATTCAAATCTCCGAGGATATCATTCATGGAACGCATATTTCCTTCGGAGTCATACACATCAACACCAAGCTGTTCCATGCTGGCAGCCGCCTTATCGGTAGGGTTCTGCAATGAAAGAATGATGTTTCGAAGATGTGTACCACCCTCTGCACCCTTGATACCATTGTTTGCAAGGATACCAAGTGCCGTATTCAGTTCTGCCGTCCCACCTTTGACAGACTTGGCAGTCGCACCGATGGTAAGAATACCTTCCCCCAACTGTGCAACGGATGTATTTGTGGTAGAAGCCGTCTTTGCCATCTGGTCTACCATCCTGTCGGCATCGGATGTTTCCATGCCAAGTGCTGACATGGCATCCGTTACCATATCGGATGCAGACGCAAGGTCAATCCCACCTGCCGCCGCAAGGTTTAAAACGGTTGGAAGTGTGTCTGCCATTTCCTGTGTACTGTAACCTGCAAGTGCAAGGTAGTTTAATGCCTCTGCACACTCCGTGGCAGAAAAAGCAGTGGACGCGCCCATCTCCTTTGCAAGGTTGGATAGTGCGTCCATCGTATTAACACTCTGCCCGTCAAGGGTAGACATGGAGTCTTTTGTAATTCCCATTGTAGCCTGCACCTGACTCATGGAACTTTCAAAGTTTGCAGCCGTGGTAACGGATGCCGTTCCAAGTGCAGTCACTCCTGCCGTAACCGGGAGAAGTTTCTGTCCGGCAGAAGAAATGTTATCTCCCACCGTTTTCATCTTCTCGCCCGTGGCAGAAATCTTCTGAAGTGCCGTGGCAGACTGGTTTGCCTGTGTTTCAAGACTTCTCAGGTTCTGCTCCGTTTCTACGATTTCTCTCTGAAGGGCATCATACTGCTCCTGTGAAATATCCCCATTCGCAAGTGCTGTGTTAGCCTGCTCTGCTGCTGTTTTCAGAGTTTCCAGTTTCTGCTTTGTTTCTTCGACTGCCTGTGCCAGGAGTTTTTCCTTCTGTGCAAGAAGTTCCGTATTACCCGGATCCATTTTTAACAGTTTTTCTACATCCTTAAGCTGTGTCTGGGTAGACTTGATTTCCCCGTTCAGTCCTTTAAGGGCAGTCTGTAGTTTCGTGGTATCCCCACCAATCTCTACGGTAATACCCTGTATTCTGCTTGCCATCGGTCATCCTCCTTTCCTTAAAAATGGGCATAATAAAAGCACCGACATTTCTGCCGATGCTCATAAATCAATTACAAATATTTATAAAACTATTCACTTATTCAGGACTAAAACAAACTGAAAGTTTCTGTCGCTTTGTAAAATTGGAATTTGTAGTTATCTATACTCATTTGGAATTTCGATATGAAATGTCTCACACAATAACTTCACATCATGCACATCATTCTCATCAAATTCGTATCCCAGATGGAACATTACTTGACTATATGGTTCAATACAGGAAACCTCTATCTCCTCAATTTTTCCTTTGCCCGAAAAAGTTTCTATCGGAAAACAATCCCCCTCATAAAGAATTTCACCTTCGCCCGTATATTCAAAACAATGCAAATCAACAATTCTGTTTTTCGCATCTTCCCATACAGTATGGTTCAATGTTGTATATTCCATCTTAATCTCATAAAAGTCATTAGCTTTCATCATCTCTATAAAGTTCTGATAATCTTTCTTTTCTACAAAAATATCAATATCGTTATGGGCTCTTGACTGATATCCAAGAAGAGCATCTACACCCCAGCCGCCATCAAGAAAGACTTTAATCTCCGCATCTATTGCAAATTGAAGAATCTGTTTTACATCTGTTATATTGACCATCTTATCATCTCCGCAAATTCATATTTTTCTCTGACTATTGTCAGTCTTTTTCTACAAAAAATTATAGCAGAAAAAGACTGATATCTCAATCAGAATCGGTCGAAATCCTCCTGTGTTGCCAACTCCTTATACCCCTTGTAATCATCATTTCCGTTCTCTGCATACATATCGTTCACCAAACCTATCGTAAGAAGGTCAAGGTCACGGATGCTTATGCCAAGTTGTACGCACCGAAGTAGAAATAACGGGGTTGTCATTTGGCGGTCAGTCGGGCGAAGTTTTTTTTAGACTCCACATCCGTCTGTACATTCAACCCCCATAATTCAATTATGGAAGGAAGTACCTGGTAAATGGAAAAGGTGTTAAACTCATCAAGCCACTCTTCCGGGGTGTCCGGGATATTGGGGTCTGCGTGTTTAGCCATCACATATGCAATGTTCTCAAACATCTCCAAAGAGAATAAATCAAGGTTTGAGTTATTCTCATCTCCTTCGCCCACTGCCTTCTCCAGGGAACGAAGGTCTTTATAAATATCCCTGTTAAACTTGATACGGTAAATTCTCGGAATGGCTGCAGATGCCTTGAACGGTACCTGCTTACCATCTATCTCCACATTTCTTACAATACTCATACCTGCTCCTCACTTTCTACGGAAGTTTTTGAAGTAAGATACACGCTCTTATACCAGTCCTGATATACGGCATCCGTGGTATCATCTCCCGTCTTTGCCTTTACATACCCGTTGGCAAGCGGTGTTGCCTTAAGGGAAAGTGTTTCTGTCTGTACCTCAATCTCATCCTCATTGGTCTGTGATTCAATGGACGGACGGCTTGCCGCACAGTTATATAGAACATGACGAATTTTCTTGATATCTCCGTCAAACTCAAATAAAAGTGCAAAATTGGCGGTTTCCACATTTGCATTCTCCACAAGAACCTTATTGTCATCCAGTTCTTCTTTCAGAACATCCACACGGAATGACTCCGGCACCATTGCAATCTCAAGGTCACCTTCGTAACCCATGTTGTTACTGATGGTGTAATAGGCATATCCGTCTGCGTAAAAATTACTTGGTTCGCCATTTGCATCCAGTCCGATGGATACCGCACCCGGAATCGGAACAGGTGTTGCATATGTCACATTGCCCTCTTCATCAATATTCAGCAGTGCGTAGTGTACATTCTTAAGGTTGTACTTTACCTTGTTTTTCTTATTTGCCATTCTGCTTACCTCCTTAAACTGGCATCTCAAATTCAAAGGCAACTTCATAGAGTTTTTCTTCCTCTATCCATACCTCCGACTGAGCATAAAAAATGCCGTGGCTGTCAAGCACGGCGGTTACTTTTTCTTCCAAAGACGGGTCTTTGAAATCTGTATACAGTTCTATCCTTACTCCGCTTATTCTGTAATAAACCCTGCCATCTGCTGCGAAATTACCATCATCCGGCAACAGGTAACAGATAAACGGCGGGTCGGGACTTTCCCCCTCTGCAAAGTGGTCATATGCAAAAGGGATACCCATTTCTTCTATGATTTTGGCCAACTCTTCCATCCTTAACCTCCAAGTGCCTTCCTGATGTCTGACTCAAGTTCCTTTACTGCACTCTCTTCTGCAGGCGCAATATGGGGGACTGCCTTTGTCCTTCCACCACCCCTTTTGGCATGACCTTTCTCCAGAAGATGTGCAAGCTGATATTTTTTCGGAGAATACACCGTAAGTTCCAAAGATTCAGAGGTCTCTTTTGTGGTCTTCGCTGTCCAGCTCTTCGAGTAGGCACCTGTTTTCTTTGGAGCGTTTGCCTGAATATCCTTTTTTACTGTTCTTCCGGCTTTCCTTACGGCAGTCTTCATGTCAGCCGTGGCAAGATTCTTATACTCCATCAGACCTTTCATGATTTCTTCAGCCATGCTGTCAATTGATACATTTGCCATGCTATCTCCTCACTTTCCGGCATCTGAATTTCAGACACTTATTCTTAAAATTCATGTGGTCAATGAATGTGATATCATAAAGTTCCCCGTCAAATACCACACGGAGTTTTGTGGTGTCGGCATCCTTTAAGGCCTTACAGTATCTGACCGTAAAAGCAAGGTCAGAATCATAAAGTGTATTAGCTGCCACATTCTTTTCCGAACCACTCTCCCCACTTACCGTTGCGTGGCAGGTATAATAATCTGTCCACTGGTTTCTGTGGTTACCAATGGCATCGGAAACCACTTCATTTTTCTGAAAGGTAATTCTTACATTTAAGAGTGATACTTCCATCAGAATCCCGCCTTTCTGATACCCGAAAGCAGGGAACGCAGTGACATGGTAAGTGCATGATGATCACAGTCCTCCCTGTGCTCATACTGGTATGCCACGGCATACATGACCGCAGTCTTTGCAGTATCCTTTTTCTCAAAAACAGTCCTGCTTTTGATTCTTGCGATGTCCATACACAGACGCTCGGAAGAAAGAATCAGATTTTCAAGAAGTGCATCATCATCGTCAAAATCAATCCGAAGATAATTCTTCATTTCTTCAAGGGAAATTATCATATTGCACCTCCATTACGAAAAAGGGAGTAACTTTTCGTTACCCCCTCTTATCTTACTCAGGCTTTTGCTGACTGTGTATCTGCCTTAAGTCCGAGAATCTTTACAGCCTCCGGCAGGATTAACTTGCTGTCCACACGCTCCTTGGCAACAAAGCCAATCATTCCGTTTCCGGCAAATAACTCGTTGAGCTGCTTGAAGGAACGAGTACCACGGTCACCGATGTTGTAATACTTGTAATCACCGAAAGCAATCGCATCCGTAGGTGCGTATGCAGAGGTGTTTACCTTATAGCCAAGGATTCTGTCTGGCTCTCCCACCTGGTAGGAAGGCTGCCAGATATAGGCACCGTTATTGTCCTTCAGCTTGCGAATCTGTGCCAGGGTAGCATCGTTCATAATAAAGGATGCGTTCTTACGGTAAGGTCTCTTAAGACCGTACACAAGGTCAAGCAAATCATCAGACTTCAGTGCTGCAGAAAGAGTACCAACTGACTGACCGCCTGCTGTCTTGTCGAAGATACCGACAGGCTTGCCCTTGCCGTCACCATTTAAGAATGCATCCTCTTCTGCATTTGCCAGCGCCTTGCCAAACTCTGTGATGATGTAGCTTTCAAGATTGAAAGCAGAATCATAAAGCAGCTCCTCTGTTACCTTGATTGCAACATGAAGTTTGAAGGCATCCAGATAGATCTGGTCAAAGGTTGCATCCCCAAAGGACAGTGCCTCACCTTCCTCAATCCATGCGGCCGCAGGCTTGGTGGCTGCAATGTTAATCTTATGCTCCCCAGATGTGGTAATCTTGGTGGCAAGACCACGCATGATGTTCTCTTCGGTAAGCACATCAATCAGTCTGTTGTCATACTCCACAGGAACAAGGTAACCACCATCGGCATCCACACCTTCCTGCAGTACATTTGCCACCTGTCTGAAATTGGTACGCATTGCTGTAAGCATTGCCTGCCTGTATTCATCGGATGCACGTCCGGTCTTTTTCTCGCCCTGTGGCTCATCCTTATAAGGCTTGCCCGTGATAGGGGAATTTACAGGCTTTGAAAGTTCCTGCTCCCTTCTCTCTGCCCTCTGCTGTCTGTCGATGGAATTGGTAAGTTCCTCAATTTCAGCTTCCATTCTGCTGTAAGTAGCAGCATCCTCGGCAGACAAATTGCCGTTCTTGTCTTCATGGGTGTTCACAAAGTCCTTTGCAGTTTCCCATGCCTTTGCTCTCTTCTCGATTAATTCTTTTACTGTCATGATACAGTCCTCCTTAAATATACTTTTTGATAAGGTCTAAACGGTCTCTGATTTCATTTGCAGATACACCGTCAGTTACTTTTGGTGCAGGGATTTCAGCCTGCCTGGAAATATCCACACCCGGCTTTTTGTAGTGCTGTTCCAGCTTATTGAAAAGGGCATTGTTTACAGCCCTGCGTGAAAAAAGCACGGAGTCGGATGGTTTCTTTTTCTCATCCTCTTCTGTGCCTTCTTCTGACTCTTCATCCTCTTCTTTTTCCGGGAATGCATCCCTTGTGATGATGTCATCTGCAAAGCCAAGTTCCACGGCCTTGGTGGCATCCATCCATGTTTCTGCATCCATGAGCCGGGACAGTTTTGCCCTCGACATTCCCGTTTTCAGTGTGTATGCATTTATGATGGAATCCTTGACCCCCTCAAGCATCTCGATAGCCTTTTCCATCTCAGTATGATCACCAAAGGCTGATGTGGCAGGGTTATGAATCATCATCATGGAAACAGGGGACATAAGTACGGTATTTCCTGCCATTGCAATGACCGATGCTGCCGAAGCAGCAATGCCGTCAATCTTGACCGTGACACTCCCCTTGTAATTTGCGAGCATATTGTAAATCTGTGCTGCCGCCACACAGTCACCACCCGGGCTGTTGATCCATACCGTGATGTTTCCACTCCCGGCATTTAATTCATCCTTAAACATCTGTGGTGTAAGGTCATCATCGAACCAGCTCTCTTCTGCAATCGTTCCGTGCAGTTCAAGTATCCGTTCTACGACTTCTTCGTTTGTTTCCCGGTTGAGCGTCTTTTTGCTCTTCCAGTTCCAGAACTTCCTGTTCTTCATCGGAATCCTCCTCTCCGTTTTCTGCAGATGCTGCAAAAATACCTGCATCCTCAAGTTTTGTCATGTTGCCATTGATAAGGTATAAATCCCCGCCAAGTTCAGCCGGAATCCGGTCAAGGTTCTCCAGTTCCCTGATGTCATTTGCTGACATCCACCCGTTCTGCCTTGCCGTTGCATAGCCGTTCATACGGCTCTGGTAGTCTCCACGAAGAAGCCCGTCCACATTAAATTTGATAAAATAATGTTTCTTTTCTTCTTCCGTGAAAAGCCTTCGTGCCATTGCCTGTTCCAGCCTTGTAAGCCATGGCCGTAATGTGTACTGCACATATTCCAGGGACTGCTGTTCGATATTGGAGAAGGAACTCTTCTCCAGATCAGCAACCATGTGCGGAGGCACACGGAATATCCTGCATATCTCCGTAACCTGAAACTTTCTCGTTTCAAGGAACTGTGCCTCTGATGGATTGATGGATATAGGGGTATATTTCATACCTTCTTCAAGGACTGCAACCTTATTTGAATTTGCAGAACCACCAAAAGTCTGCGTCCAGCTCTCCCTTACCTTACTCGGGTCTTTCAGTGTTCCCGGATGTTCCAGCACACCGCTTGGAGCAGCCCCGTTGGCATAGAACTTCGAACCATACTCCTCTGCTGCGATGCCAAGTCCAATTGCATTCTTTGCCATTGCGATGGGAGAATATCCGACAAGACCGTCAAATGATAATCCCGGAACGTGGAGAACATCTTCCGGTTTCAGCCTTACACTTGACCCCTTATTTGTAGGGGCGTCATCAGAACTTACCATGTATTCGTAATAAAGCTGTCCTCTCTCATCCCTGTCCACCGTCATCCTGTCAGGCATGAGCGGATAAAGACCGATAACCTCTCCCTTACCGTTTCTGATAATCTGACTGTAGAAATTGCCCCACAGTAACAGATGCGTAAGTGCCACTTCAAAGAAAGAGTAAGCCGTCATCTCCGGGTTCGGTTCATCATGCAGAAGATGGTACAGTGGATGGTCGATTGCCTTTTCCTTTCCGCCATCTTCGTTGTATCTATAAAGATGAAGTGGCAGGCTCGCCACCGATTCCGAAATTACCCTGACACAGGCATACACTGCCGATGTCTGCATGGCCGACCTCTCATTTACCCTTTTTCCGGCAGCACTTTGTCCAAGAAAAAAACTGTAGGCACTGCCTGCAGTTCTATTTGTGGGTGCATCCCTCGATTTAAAAATTCCACTGAATATTCCCATTGCGATACCTCCTTAAAAAACAAGCAACCCTCTTGTATCATACACACTTTCAGAAGTGTCATTACCACAACGGATTGCTCTGTCGAGTGCCATGATACAGGCTATGGCACCGTCTATCTTTTCTGTTGATTTTGCTTTGTCCGGCTTTATGTTTCCGGCAGGGTCGGTACGGATAAATATGTTATCCATGTTCCACCGAAGAACGGGATGCCCGCCATGTGCAATCTTCTGCTCAAGTGTCAGTTTCATCAGTTCTTTGGTAGGTGGGGACATGGATGCAAATCCCTGCCCCATTGCCACCACATTAAAACCCATCCCCTCAAGGTTCTGCACCATCTGAACTGCTCCCCATCGGTCAAAGGCTATCTCACGGATATTGAAACGTTCCCCAAGCCGTTCTATGAATTTTTCAATGTAACCATAATGGACAACATTGCCCTCGGTTGTCTGAATGTATCCCTGTTTCTCCCAGAGGTCATAATTCACATGATCCCTTCGGACACGCAAATCAAGTGTCTCTTCCGGCAGCCAGAAATATGGAAGGACATAATATTTATCATCCTCATCAAGTGGAGGAAACACCAGGCAGAAAGAAGTAAGGTCAGTAGTGCTTGAAAGATCAAGTCCCCCATAACATACACGTCCTTCCAGTTCATCCTCGTTGACAGGAAACGCACACGCATCCCACTTATCCATCGGCATCCACCGGACTGCCTGTTTAACCCACTGATTCAGCCTGAGCTGACGGAAACTGTTCTCTTCTGCCGGATTCTGCTTTGCCGACTCACACGCTGCCACAACCTTCTCCATCTGGATTGTCTCTCCAAGGGACGGATTTGCCTTTGCCCACACCTTCGGATCTGTCCAGTCCTCATCCTCGGATGCACCATAAATCACGGGATAAAATGTCGGATCTGTTTTTCTGCCCTCAATGATATCAAGTGCCTTCTGATGCAGCTCATAACAGATAGAATTGGTATCATTTCCGGCTGTAGTGATAAGGAAATACAGTGGCTGTTCACGGGCATCCCCGGAACCTTTCGTAAGGACATCATACAGTTTACGATTTGGCTGTGCATGGACTTCATCAAAGACAAGACCGCTTACATTCAGTCCATGCTTGGTTCCGACCTCTGCCGACAACACCTGGTAAAATCCATTATTATAAAGGTTGTCAATCCTCTTTGTTGCTCCTTTGATCTTGCTTCGTTTTTCAAGGGCAGGTGTCATCTCGCACATCACCCTTCCAACATCAAAGACTATGGATGCCTGCTGTCTGTCGGC